>Ga0206130_10000430_pt1 | contig 71710 bp, 69 predicted proteins | sample Helgoland_Spring_9_FD_148637 | JGI IMG/M metagenome (GOLD analysis project Ga0206130, IMG submission 148637) | Pelagic subsurface seawater microbial communities from Kabeltonne, Helgoland, North Sea - Helgoland_Spring_Bloom_20160512_1 | ecosystem: Environmental > Aquatic > Marine > Epipelagic ... | reverse complement strand
AGCATCTGTTTTAATAAACTAACGTCGGAAAATAGAAATCTACACCGATATTTTGTGTACGAATTGTGTACAGAAAATTGCGAACAATATCTTGTTATTGAATGTTTTTTTCTTGGGGGATTTACAAGATGTTGTGGAGGCGGGTACCGGAATCGAACCGGTGTACACGGATTTGCAATCCGCTGCATAACCACTCTACCAACCCGCCTCTTGTGGTTTGAAATCAAGTATAGGTCTCGACTTCTAGGTCGAAGGTTGATCCAGACAGCGTACCAATTTGCATCGGTGATACTACCTATAATCTTCCGTTCAGCGGCTTTATTGCCGTTTTTTCAGGCCTTGTCCAGCGCGCAATCGACGACACTGGGCTGTCTGGTGTTTTTTGCGCGCGCTGTCCCGTTTTTACCTGATCTTCTGAGGTTTACCTTTATAAAGCCCTCAGCTGCGGATCCCTGAAAACCGTTCGCTCCACTCTTCGCGTTGTTCGTCAGTGATCTTGGCAAACAGGTTTTCGGGTACAGTGAAGGCGTCGCCCGCGTGGCAGCGCTCGAGAGCGGTGACGACAGACTCGGGCCATTGAAGATCTGGCAGGCCCATGGCATCGCGCATGGCATCAGCGGCATCGGGGATGAAGGGTGCTGAGAGTTGGCCATAGAGTGCAATCAAGTTCAGCGACAGGCGCACAATCGCGGCTGCTGCTTCGGGATCAGTTTTAAATACCGCCCAAGGTTCTGCGGCCTGAAGATATTCATTGCCGACGGCCCAAATGGCGCGCAGCTCTGCGGCTGATTTGCGAACGTCCAGCGCTTCCATATGGGTTTGATAGGCCTGAACCCGAGTTTGAAGATCGGCAATCAGGGCCTGCTCGCGCGTGCCATAGCTGCCACCGCTGGGCACGGTTTCACCAAATTTAGAGCGGCAGAATTTGGTCACACGGGACACAAAATTGCCCAGAACATCGGCAAGGTCTTTGTTCACATCGGCTTGGAAATTAACCCAAGTAAACTCGCTGTCAGAGGTTTCAGGCGCATGACTGAGAAGCCACCAGCGCCAGTAATCTGGCGGCAGAATTTCCAAAGCCTGATCCATGAAGATGCCACGGCCTTGGCTGGTAGAGAATTGGCCGCCGTCATAGTTGAGGTAGTTGAAGGATTTAATGTAATCGACCAGCTTCCAAGGCTCGCCAGACCCTAGGATCGTGGCGGGGAAGGAGAGGGTGTGGAAAGGTACGTTATCTTTGCCCATAAATTGATAATATGAGACATCGTCAGCGCCTTTATCCGTGCGCCACCACCGTTCCCAATCGGTGCCCTTGCCTGCATCGACCCATTCACGGGCGCACGCGATGTATTCAATCGGCGCATCGAACCAAACGTAAAACACTTTGCTTTCCATGCCGGGCCAAGCTGCATCGCCTTTGCGCACGGGCACGCCCCAATCTAAGTCCCGCGTGATGCCACGGTCTTGCAGGCCTTCGCCATCGTTGAGCCATTTTTTAGCGATGGAGGTGGTGAGGATTGGCCAGTCGGTTTTCTTGGATATCCAATCATCCAAAGTGTCGCGCAGAGAGGATTGGCGCAGATAAAGATGCCGCGTGTTGCGTACTTCAAGGTCTGTAGATCCTGAGACCGCGGAGCGAGGGTTGATCAAATCGGTTGGATCCAGCTGCTTTGTACAGTTTTCGCATTGATCGCCGCGGGCCTTGTTATAGCTGCAGTTGGGGCATGTTCCCTCGATATAGCGATCTGGCAAAAACCTGCCGTCGGCGTGCGAATAGACCTGCTGCTCATCCACTTCGCTGATCAAGCCCTGCTCAGCCAAACGGCCTGCAAAATGTTGGGTCAGCTCCTTATTTTGGTGCGAAGAGCTGCGGCCGAAATGGTCAAACGACAGGCGGAAACCTTGGGCGATTTTGGCCTGAACCTCATGCATATTGGCGCAATACTCGGCCACTGGCTTGCCGGCTTTAGCGGCGGCCAGTTCGGCGGGCGTGCCGTGCTCATCCGTTGCGCAGAGGAATAAAACCTCATTACCGCGCGCCCGATGATAGCGTGCGAACAAATCTGCAGGCAGTTGGCTGCCCACAAGGTTTCCAAGGTGTTTGATCCCGTTGATATAAGGAATGGCTGATGTGATCAGTATACGTTTCATTGCAATGCCCAAATAAAGTTAACTCTATTTAACCATGGCCCATCGGAAAGCCCAGCCCTAAGGCTTGAAAGAAGAGCCAGGATCGCGCAATCTTTTTGTGAGGCGGCCCACCAAAAAGGATGTTCTGGGAGAATATATGTAAGCTGTCTTAGATAGGGCCACATCCCCAAGCAACATGCGCAGGCCACCGATGACGGCTAGTAGAAAATGCGCTGACGCAATGAAGACGAAGAAGGAGCCGGCGCCAAACTCTTGGATCAAAAGGGCGGCGATAATGGGCGAGGCAATGGCGCCAATGGCAAAGTAGAACAACAAAGCAGCTGAGAGCTCGACCCTTTCGTCGCTGGCGGCAAAGTCATGGGCATGGGCGGTGGCAATTGAATAAATCGGCACGGTGATAAAGCCAAACAAGCAGGAGGCTGTGATGATTTGGGTCACGCCGGTCGCAAAGAAGGAGATGCTACAGGAGACCAATGAGGCGAGTGACAACGCAATCACCACCCAGCGGCGGTCATATTTATCCGCCAGCCAACCGGAGGGGTATTGCGAGATGGCCCCACCCAAAACATAGCCTGCCAAGAAAAGCCCGATCTGTGATGCGTTGAGCCCTAGCTCTGAGCCATAGATTGGCCCTACCATCCGGTAAGCTGCAGAAGTCAGGCCGGTCACAACCACAGCCGAAACCGCCAAGGGGGATCGGCTGAGTGCTAGTAGTGGGCGCAGGCGCGGCGCGCTTTTGGTGATGGGTGGGCTGGCTTTGGTGAGCGCTAAGGGCAAAAGTGAGGCACAGCAAAACAGGGTAAGAAGGTTATAGGCGAGATAGGTCTCGACCGTGGCCAAGGCTCCGATCATCATTTGCGCGCCCAGTGAGGCAGAAATGTCGACTACGCGATAAACGCCCATCGTGCGACCACGGTTTTCATTGGTGGCTTTGGCCTGCAGCCAAGCTTCGATCACGGTATAGCAGCCGGCCACGCATAGGCCCGAGGCCACCCGCATCACCGCCCAAGCCATGGGATCAATTAGTAAAGTATGACCCAGCATGCCAATCGCGCCCATTGAGGTGAAAACCGCAAAAGCGCGCGAATGCCCAACGCTGCCCATAACCCGCGGAGCCCACCAACAGCCGATGAAAAAGCCGAGAAAATGCGAAGAGCCCAAAATCCCGATTTGGCCTTTGCTGAAGCCCTGCTCCAAGCCCGTCAACGCATCCAGAGGACCAACTCCTCCCGAGGAGAGTTGCAAGAGAATGACCGATAGAAAAAGAGCGGCGAGGGAAAGTATGAGTCGCATAAGCCAACCATCTGCTTGGGATTTGGCGGTGGCAAGTGAGATTTATGGATGTTGGTGAAATTTTCAGGCAAGCCTATGAGCTGCGCTATAGGGTGTCGTCTGTTTTGGACAAAGGGCCAAGCGCGTAGCGCCCGTTTTGGCGGGACACTCGCCAATTGCGTGGGGGATCACTGCGGCTGCGGATCCGCTCAAGATGCCACTGCTCACCGAGGCCTTGGTGAACGGCCGCAGCAAGACGCCAGCGGCTCTCAACTCCGGGTGCGCCGCCATCACCGGGGGTGAGCAGTAGCCCGAGCGGTGGTGATGCCCCCTCAGCCGTCCCGGTCTCTGCGGCCAAATTCAAGCGGCGGATTGGCGTGAGGGCTGGCAACCTCGGGATATCCACAACCACTAACGGCACCGCACCGCTGCGCAACACTTCCTCAACACACCACAGGATGTCTTCGGCGCGTTTGGGTGTGAGGAACGTCAGACGGCCGGGGCTGATGAAGGGATGCACTCCATCTGCATGCAGCCTGTCTGTGGCCCATTGGGGCGCAATCCAAAACACTGGACCTTGGGTTTTTTGGGCGATCATCATCGCAAAGCTGCGCCGATTGGGGCCGCAAGCCTCATGCACGCGCCCCAAGGTCAAGCGCAGATCCGGCCACAGTTCCAGCACGGGGGCAGGGGCTGTGGGCTTGCGTTGTAAAAAAGTTGGGGCAGCTGACATCATTTCTAAAGTCTAACTAGTTCATCTTTTGTTCTCAATCTATTTTCGGCTTGCAGCTGCATATTCTTCGCTTATCTTATCCGCAACAAAAGGACTTTACGATGAAAATGAATCAATTGGGCCAAACCGGCATTATGATCTCTGATCTTTGCTTGGGCACTATGACCTATGGCACCCAGACCGACGAGGCGGATGCTTTTGCGCAGATGGATATGGCACTGGATGCGGGGATTAATATTTTTGACACCGCGGAAATGTATCCTGTTAACCCAATCACTGCCGAGACGCAGGGCAATAGCGAAGAGATTGTTGGCAATTGGTTGAAGGCCCGTGGCAAGCGCGATCAGGTTGTCGTGGCCACCAAACATTCCGGTGCTGGCATCAAACATATTCGTGACCGCGCGCCGATCACCCCCAGTTCTATCCCGCAGGCGATTGATGGCAGTCTCAAGCGGCTGAAAACCGACGTAATTGATCTTTATCAATTCCATTGGCCCAATCGGGGATCGTATATGTTCCGCCAAAATTGGAGCTATGACCCATCGAAACAAAACAAAGCGGAGACGGTTCAGAATATTCAGGATTGCTTGGGTGCTTTGGCTTTAGAAGTGGAGCGCGGACGTATTCGCGCCTTTGGCCTGTCCAACGAAAGTGCTTGGGGCACGGCGCAGTGGGTGCGTGCTGCTGAAGAGGGGCATGGCCCTCGTGTAGCATCTATTCAAAATGAATATTCCTTGATGTGTCGGATGTATGACACCGATTTGGCCGAGTTGAGCGCTAATGAAGATGCGGGGCTGTTGTCTTTTTCTCCGCTGGCCACTGGGCTTTTGACCGGAAAATATGCCGATGCGGTGCCAGAAGGCAGCCGGATGAGCGTCTCACCCGAACTGGGCGGCCGCAACACCGCAAGGGCGCATGAGGCCGCTGCAGCCTATGTGGCGGTGGCGCAAAAGCATGGTCTGGATCCAGTTCACATGGCTCTGGCTTGGTGTGTTGGCCGGCCATTCATGGCCTCCGCCATTTTTGGTGCGACCAACGTGGCCCAGTTGGCGCATATCTTGGACGGCAAGGATATAATCCTGCCGAAAGAGGTTTTAGCCGATTTGAGCAAAACCCACCGTGCCCATCCGATGCCGTATTAAAAGCTCAATGTTGACGGCGCAGGGCGGTTACGGATTGCCCAAAGGCCTGTCTGAAGGCGCGTGCAAAGCTGGCTTGTGAGGTGAACCCGCAAGCCAAAGCAATTTCTTGAACGCTTTGAGCACTATCAATGGCGCGCCTACGGGCCTCTGATAAACGCAGATCCAGAAAATAAGTGCCCGGTGCTCGTCCGGTTGCGGCTTTGAATTCCAATTCCAATTTGCGTGTCGAAATCCCATTGGCGCGCGCAAGGGCTTTGATGGTGGGTGGGCTGTCGATCAAATTTTCCATTTGTTTGAGAATTCTGGCAATGCGTGGATGCTTGGCGGCAATGCGAGTGGTGGCAATCATCTGTTGGGGGGCTTCACCGGCATGGATCGGATCATAGATGAAGGCGGCCGCCACCCGTTCCGACAGGGCACGCCCGTGGCGGCTGGTTATCAGATGTAGCATCAAATCAATGCAGGGAGAGGCGCCGCCTGTGGTGGCAAAGGGCCCGCTTATAGCATAGCGATCTGGCACCAAATTGACCGCAGAAAAGCGGCGGGCAAAAGCCTCGGCATCTTCCCAGTGACAGGTTGCCCGGTGTCCATCCAATAGGCCCGCCTGCGCCATCACCCAACTGCCGCCATCAACACCCCAAAGGTGGGTGCCATCCACCACGCAGCGGCGCAAAGCGATGGTGAGCGCTGGGGTGCTGTGTTGCTCCAGCGCAAAGCCCGCAACCAAAATTAGCAAATCCCCGATGAAACCGCTGATGTCTTCAGTTTGCAGCACCATGCCGGAGGTCAGGCTTACCTCTTGACCACCTTGAGCTAGAAATTGCCATGAAAACAATACACGATCCGCACGGCGATTGCAGGCACGCATGGGGTCCACTGCAGCAGCCAGCGACAGCATATTGCTCTCGTTTAAGACCAAAAGTCCAACATGGAGCGGGGCATCGGTATTTTGCCAAATATTTTTTGCGGATATCATTAAGAAATATTCGTATATAGGCAAATCGGTTTTTACAACCGTCACAGATTGATCAAGACAAAGAGGAGATCACAATGCCCCTAGAAATGAACCGAGAAGTTTTCATCACCTGTGCAGTGACCGGATCTGGTGCCACTCAAGACAAAAGCCCGCATGTACCGCGCAGCCCAAAGCAAATTTCCGACAGTGCCATATTGGCCGCGCGCTCTGGGGCAGCTGTGGTGCATTGCCATGTGCGCGACCCGGAAACTGGTGCGCCAAGCCGGGATATTGGGATGTTTCGCGAAGTGACTGACCGGATCCGTGATGCTGAGGTGGATGTGGTGTTGAACCTCACCGCTGGCATGGGCGGGGATATGGTATTCGGCGATGTAGAGAACCCTTTGCCGCCCATTGCGGGCACGGATATGGCTGGGGCCAGCGAACGGGTGGCCCATATTGCTCAATGTCGGCCCGAGATCTGTACGTTGGATTGTGGCACCATGAATTTCGCCGAAGCCGATTACGTTATGACTAACACGCCGGGCACTCTAACCGCGATGGGCCGGATGATGACAGAGCTGGGCGTTAAGCCTGAGATTGAAGCTTTTGATACTGGGCATCTGTGGTACGCCAAGCAATTGGTGGCTGATGGCGTGCTTGAGCCCAATGCTTTGGTGCAGCTGTGTATGGGCGTGCCTTGGGGCGCGCCGGATGATCTCAACACCTTGATGGCCATGGTGAACAATGTGCCTGACGGCTGGACCTTCAGCGCCTTTGGTTTGGGCCGGCATCAAATGCCTCTGGTCGCGGCCTCTGTTTTGGCAGGGGGCAATGTGCGGGTTGGCTTGGAAGATAATTTAATGCTGGATCGGGGTGTCTTGGCGGAAAACTATCAACTGGTAGACCGCGCAGTGAACATCATTGAAAATCTTGGCGCACGGGTGATTGGCCCTGCTGAGGTGCGCGAGAAATTGGGCTTGGTCAAACGCGCTCCAATTGGGGGCTAAGGCCCGCTCGCTGCTGTTACAGACGCAGGTATCAGATTTAGAAGATGGTAGGATAAATTAAATGACACAAATAGCAGCGATTATTGGTGGCGGTGTGATTGGCGGCGGTTGGGCTGCTCGGTTTTTGCTCAATGGTTGGGATGTTCGGGTATTTGATCCCGATCCAGAAGCCGAGCGTAAAATTGGCGAAGTGTTAGAAAATGCGCGCCGCTCTTTGCCGGGGCTTTACGAGGCGCCTTTGCCAGAGGAAGGCCAGTTAAGTTTTCATGCCACCATCTCGGAAACCGTGGCGGGTGCGATTTGGATCCAAGAAAGCGTACCAGAGCAATTGGCCCTCAAACAGAAGGTCTATCAAACCCTACAGGCCCATTGTGATCCGGCGGCCGTGCTGGGCTCATCTACCTCGGGCTTCAAACCCTCTGAGTTGCAAGCTAGCGCTACGCGACCTGAACAAATCATGGTGTGTCATCCGTTCAACCCTGTCTATCTTTTGCCTTTGATTGAGGTTGTGCCTACGGATCAAAGCGATCTCACGATTGTTGAACGTGCCGAGTGTATATTACGTGATATGGGCATGTATCCACTGCGGGTGCGCAAAGAAATTGATGCGCATATCGCAGATCGGTTTTTGGAGGCTGTTTGGCGTGAGGCTCTGTGGCTGATCAAAGATGGCATCGCTACCACTGAGGAAATCGACAATGCCATTCGCTATGGCTTTGGTATTCGTTGGGCGCAGATGGGACTGTTTGAAACTTACCGTGTGGCCGGTGGCGAAGCCGGTATGCGGCATTTTATGGCGCAGTTTGGCCCCGCGTTGCAATGGCCTTGGAGCAAGCTGATGGATGTGCCTGAGTTCACCGATGAATTGGTGGATATGATCTCGGATCAATCGGATGCGCAGTCTGGCATGCATTCCATTCGTGAGTTGGAGCGCATTCGCGACAACAATTTGGTGGGCATGATGCGGGCGTTGAAAACCCAAGATTGGGGGGCTGGTGCACTGTTAAAGGAGCAAGATCACCTCTTAAACGCCCGCGCAGGGATGCCCAGAAGTGCCGTAGCGCTGGATCTGACCTGTCTGACCGAAACGCTTCGCCGGGCGGTGCCTTTGGATTGGACAGATTACAATGGCCATATGAATGAGGCGCGTTACCTGCAGGCCTTTGGCGATGCCACGGACCGCTTTATGGAGATTGTGGGCTGCAATACGGATTATATCGCTTCAGGGGGCAGCTATTTTACCGCCGAAACCCATATCCGCCATGTGGATGAGGTGCACGCAGGCCATGTGATCCGTATCGAGACCTATTGTGCTGAAGGGGCAGGCAAAAAGATGCACTTGTTCCATCAGATGTTTGAAGGCAGCCGTTTGCTGGCGACTGGTGAGCATATGTTGATCCACGTTTCACTAGAGACGCGCAAAGCCACATTGCCCTCTGAGAACATCGCAGATATCTTAGGACGAATTGCGCAGGCTCATTCCGTGCTGCCGCGTCCCGAAGGTCTTGGTCGTATGGTAGGCAAGAAATGAACCGGGTTCTGATCACCGCGGGTGGCAACGGTATTGGGCGCGCGATGGGCCAGGCCTTTGACGCCGCAGGCTTTGAGGTTTGGGTTACGGATGTTGACGCAGACTGTCTGGCCTCTTGTCCGGCGCATTGGGGCAAAAGCCAAGTCGATGCGAGCAATGAGGCCCAGGTGGCCGAGTTGTTTGCTGAGATAACCGCGCAATGGGGCGAATTGGATGCTCTTTGCGCCAATGCCGGGATCGCCGGTCCAACTGCAGCGGTGGAAGACATCAAAATCGAAGACTGGCAACGCTGCGTTTCTGTGAACCTTGAAGGCGCGTTTTTGGCGGCAAAATATGGTGGTCCAATGTTGAAAGCCACGCACGGATCAATCGTGCTAACCTCCTCGACCGCGGGTCTTTATGGCTTTCCAAATCGCGCGCCTTATGCGGCGGCCAAATGGGGCATCATAGGGTTGATGAAAACCCTTGCTATGGAATGGGGCCCTGAAGGTGTACGGGCCAATGCAATTTGCCCGGGCGCAGTGGAAGGCCCTCGCATGCAGGGGGTGATGGAGCGTGAAGCAGCAGCCAAAGGCACCAGCTATCAGCATATTTACGATGGATATGCTGGGGGCACCTCTATGCGTAGTTTGGTCACTGCAGAAGATGTCGCCAATATGGCGTTGTTTTTATGTAGCAGGGGCGCACGTTTGGTGTCGGGGCAGGTGATTGCCGTGGATGGGCATACAGAAAATCCTGATCCAAAAGTCTAATCCGAGGCGTGCGGCTTATGAGATTTCATCCAAGAGAGTTTGGATCAAATCCGGCAAGCCGCGAGATCCTACATGTGCTTCCCGGATCAACCCATCAAAGTGCTGGCTCAAAGCGCCGATCCGTTCGCGGTCCCGAAATACCAGATATTTTTGCCCCAGATAGATCACCGCCAGCAATGGTCCGAAAATTGTGATGGGGGCTGAGTACACACGCCGGGCGTCGAAGAGTGACAGGCGCAAAGACGGATAGAGCCGCTGCACTAAGGTTTTGAGATGTTCAAGCTGTTTGATCCTAATGTCACGGGGACAGTCGTGATAATAACTCTCAGCGCGGGCAAAGGCATAGAGTTCATGGAGCGGCAGGGCAATCTCATAGTCGGACTGGGCATTGCTCATCCAGTTTAAACGATCCTCAGATGCGCCAATTGCTTGGCCGATGGTGCGACCAAGGGTTGGTTCATATTCCCATTCCAGCATCTCATGAATTTTGATCATATCTGGCAATCCAGCTGGGACATGGCGGATTTTATATCCGGCAGCCTCTTGGTGCCAGGCAAAGATTTGCGCATCAATCAGGGCGCGGGGCGCATCGGCCATTGTCATGGCTTGGGCCAAAACCTGTGCGGCGGGCTCCGGCTGGTCCGACAATCCCAGAATCCAATCCGCCGAAACGCCCAGAGATTGCGCGCATTCCGCCACCAAATTGGCATTTGGCAGCCGCGCATCGGTGCCGACAAGAATTTGCGACAGGGTTGAGCGATCTGCTCCGGTCTTCCGCGACAGGCTCGACTGCGTGTCACCGCTGAGGTTCATCGCGGTTTGCAGGCGCGTTCTAAAGAGGGCTGAGCGGTCACGTTTGTCCATTAAAATCTCAATTGGTGATTTATATAAATTATAGTTAATAAAAATACATAATATTCCAAATATCGCAAGTGTTTAAAACCCTATAACTTATTGTAGATGATGTCTTCGCCCCGCCCAAAATTGCACACCGAATGGCCCACGCTTGCAGCATTGCTTGGCTGCTATGGGGCTTGGATGGCCTTGCTGTTCCTGCCGCTCTGGATTGCTGTGCCGGGTTTAGCCTTGGCAATTGTCCTGCAATCGTCGCTACAACATGAAGTCATTCACGGTCATCCTACCAAATGGCTTTGGGTGAATGCGGCTTTGGTATTAGCTTCGCTAAACCTCCTAATCCCATTCGGACGGTTTCGCGATATGCATTTAGCTCATCACCAAGACGCCTGCCTGACTGATCCCTACGATGATCCTGAAACCAATTATCTAGACCCGGCCAGATGGGAGAAGATGCCCCGACTTGGGCGCTGGATATTCTTGGCTAATGGAACATTAGCGGGGCGGTTGTTGCTCGGCGCATTAATCTCGCAAGTCTATTTCATGCTGGGTGATTGGCATGAAGCTCGTGCGGGCGACCGCAGAGTACTTTGGGCTTGGGTGATCCACATCCCGGCCTGCGCATTGGTGGTTGTATTGCTGATCCAAGCCGAATTTCCAATTTGGGCCTATCTAATCGCGGCCTATGGCGGGTTGAGCCTTTTGAAAATTCGCACCTATGCCGAACACCGCGCTCATGAAGATGTGGGCGCACGCACCGCTGTTGTTGAAGATCGTGGACTGTTGGCGTTTTTGTTTTTAAACAATAATTTTCACGCGGTGCATCACTTGAATCCGCAAATTGCATGGTATGCTTTGCCGGCTTTCTATCGCGCGCAAAAAGACAAGTTCCTGCAGCTAAATCATGGCTATGTCTATCAAAATTATGGGCAGCTGTTCCGGCACTACCTTTTCCGGCGCAAAGATCCGGTGCCGCATCCACTCTGGTCTAGGGATAAGTAATCGCCTAAGCCTGCGTTATGTTATGGATCCCAGTCACGCTGTTTGCAGCCTTTGCCCAAACCTTCCGCTTTATGGTTCAAAAGCGGTTGCGGATAGGTACGCTCTCAACGGCCGGTGCGACCTTTGCTCGTTTCCTATATTCGGCCCCTTTGATCAGCGCGCTGGCCATCGGCTATTTCTTGGTGCGTGGATATGGCTTGCCGCGGGTGGATTGGCCATTCTGGGCCTTTGCCGCCACCGGAGGCCTCTGCCAAGTTAGTGCCACTATGTGCGTGGTCGCCCTGTTTCAGCAACGCAACTTCACAGTCGGAATCACGTTCAAGAAAATTGAGGTGCTACTGGCGGTGGGTTTTGGCTTGCTGTTTTTGGGAGAGGGTGTGAGCATGCCTGCACTTGGGGCCATCTCAATTGGGGTGCTGGGGGTGATCGTGCTGTCTGACACGCCGCAAGTTGCAGGATCTGAAGGCCCAAGGTTTTTCAACAAAGCCACCGCGCTTGGCCTATCATGCGGAATATTGTTTGGCGCCTGCGCGGTATTTTACCGGGGCGCTACGCTGCATATTTGGGCGGAAGACGTTTTTGCCCGCGCCAGCGTCGCGCTTATGGCTGCTATTTTGATGCAGCTTGTGGGCATGGCCTTGTTTTTGACATGGCGCGAACCCCAGCAAATCAAAGCGGTGGTGCAGGCGTGGCGCGTGGCTGTCTGGGTGGGGCTGTTGTCACTGTTTGGCTCAATGGCTTGGTTCACTGCCTTTGCTTTGCAAAACGCGGCCTATGTTAAAGCGCTGGGTCAAGTGGAGATTTTGGCGTCATTCGCGATATCGGTTTTTGTCTTTGGCGAGAAATTACGCCGCAGTGAAGCTCTGGGCATTCTGCTCTTAAGCGCCTCTGTGGTGCTGTTGATCTTACTGATATAATCCTTGCAGCCTGAGAAACAAGCTTTCCTCATCTTGGTTTTTGAAAAATGGAACGGAATTTGGCGCGCCAATCTCGGTCATTCCTACCAGTTCGCCCAAAACCACCGAGGTGATAAACGGCAGGTTTAACGAGCGGACTTCATCTAAACAGACCCATTGCAGATGCGATAATTCATCAGAAGCATTGGAGAAATCGTCCAAATCACCTGATAGCTGATCGGCATTGACCAGAAAAAATCGCGCATCAAAGCGTCGGGGTGCGCCCGGGGGAGTGATTGCGCGAAAAAAGAAATACATATTTGCGGCTGAGGGGCGAAACCCGGCTTTGGCAAAATCTGCCCAGTCTTCAGGCGCATCGGGCCAAGCTTCTAAGGCGCCAAGCATGAGGCCAGTTTCTTCCCACAACTCCCGAATGGCCGCGACAGCGAGGGTTTCGGGCGCGGGGCCCGTACTGTCTTGCTGTAGATTGGCGTGGCATCGATCGGTCAAGGGCTGCGCGAGCCGAATGGCGCTGTCGGCTGTATCCACTGCACCGCCCGGAAATACGAATTTATTGGGCATAAATGCGGCTTTTGACCCGCGCTGGCCCATAAGCACCTGTGGCCTCGAAGCGAAGTTGCGCAAAATTATAAGGGTCGATGCGGATCGGATGGGTGTATCTGTCATAGGGCCAACCTTAGTTGGTTTTTACCGCAATGCCAGAGGTATCCTTGCCAAAGCCATTCAAGCCACGGGCCCATTGGAAGGCCACCACTGCGCCTTTGATGCGCGGCAAAAAATACAAGCATAAAACCACACAAGCGGTGCCAAACCCTACAGCCATGATCCATGGCTCGGGTCTGAATTGTACAAAGACGACGTGCAACAGCGGCGCCAAGATATGGCCAACGATGAGGATGGTCAGATAGGCCGGCCCGTCATCGGCACGGTGGTGGTAAAGGTTTTGGCCGCAGTTTTGGCAGCTGTCATGCACCTTTAGATATTTGTACAAAAGCGCCCCCTTGCCACAATTGGGGCAGCAACGGCGCCAGCCGCGCAGGAGGGCAGGTTTGAGGGGGTGATCTGATGACATGGTGAAATCCTTTGTTCGCCATCTTATGACCGAGATGGGTTGCCAATGGTACTGGGGCATACTGCCACAATATTTTTTACTTTTTCCGACGGAACCTCTGAGCCGGTGCGTTTTATGATTACCAAGCGCGGGAATTGATGCCTGCAGCCATAACACTGACCAGATTAACTGAAGGAAAATCATAATGAACAAGATCTTAATTCTCTCATTGGCCACCACAGCTGCCCTCGTATTTTCTCCTGCAACTGCAAAAGACCACTGGGGCAATAAGCCTGAGTTTTCGACTTTGGATGACAATGGCGATGGTCAGATCACCAAGGCTGAGGTTCAAGCTCACAGGGCAGCAGAGTTTGTCAAGGTCGACATAGACGGCAACGGTAGCCTGAGCGCTGAGGAGCTGATGGCTAAAGTCGATGAAAGATGCTCGAAAAAGATGGAGAAGCGGGTAAAACGGATGTTCAAGCATCTGGATGCAGATGGCACCGGCACTGTCGAGCTGGCAGAAATGCAAGCCAAGCGCAGCGGGGAGCGGATGTTTGGACATCTCGATGCAAACGAAGATGGGATGATCTCGCAAGAAGAATTCGATGGCCATAAAAGCAAGCGCGGTAATAAGAGAAAACGCAAGAACGACAACGGCTAGACGTTGATTTTGAACTTATTTTTTAGCAGGGTCAGGTCATTCACCCAAGCTGTGTAATCGTTTAGGCAGGAGCCATGATGGCCTTAGGCATAAGTCAAAATCAACGGGATGCAGAGCTTCTCGCGCGGTTTTCAAAAGGAGATCGCGCAGCAGCTTTGGCTTTGACATCGCGTCTGGCCCCTGTTGTTTTTGCCCAAGCCTTTCGGATGCTGGGGGACCGTGCTGAGGCGGAAGATGTGACGCAAGAGAGCCTATTGCGCCTGTGGAAAGCAGCCCCAGGTTGGGATGCAACCCGGGCAAAGATCACAACCTGGCTCTACCGTGTGACGTCGAACCTGTGCATTGATTGTTTGCGAAAATCAAACCGCAATTCCGGCGATGAGGTGCCAGAGGTGGCGGATGAGACTCCGGGCATAGATCTCAAGTTACAGGCCACTGCACGGGCGCAGGCCTTGCAACATGCGTTGCAGACCCTACCAGACCGACAAAGGCAGGCTATGATTTTACGCCACATCGAGGATCTCTCAAACCCAGAGATATCTGATATTATGGAGATTTCTGTAGAGGCTGTTGAAAGTTTAGTTTCGCGTGGCAAGCGCGCCTTGGCAAGTACCTTGGCCCCACAGAAAAAAGCGTTAGGATTGGAAGATGACTGATAAAGATTTCAACTATCCGCCATTGGATGAGCGTAAATTGGGCCTCCTGTTTAATGCGGCCCAGCAAGAAGCACCGGAGATGGGTGCAGAGTTTCTCACTCGTTTGCAGAGCCAAGCCTTTGAGGCCATGCCGCAGGAGCCGAAGATGGCATTTGCACCTGAGAAACTGTCGTTATTTGAGCGGATCTCTGATGTTTTTGCTCAGTTCGGCGGCTGGCCCGCAGTGGCATGCTTGGCCACGGCTGGTATCCTCGGTGTTGTGATCGGGATAAGCCCTCCCGACGTTGTGTTGGATGTCACTACCGCCTATTTCCAAACCGAAAGCTTAAGTGAATTGGCCGGGCTTGGTGATGAAACGGAAATTTATTGGGAAGACACCTAGGGGATGATCATGTCACAAAAAACGTTGAAAATATTACTGGTGATCTCATTTGCTGCGAACCTGTTGGTGGCTGGCGCTGTGGGTGGGTTTTTTGTCTCAGGTCGTCACAAAGATTTGCGGTTGGATTATACGGGTAAGACTCAAGAGGCGCGTCCGCGCGGCCCCAGCTCAGGTCTTGGTCCGCTACTGCGTGCAATGGATCGCAAAGATCGGCGTGAGCTTGGCCGGTTGATCCAAGTGGCGCAGGGCAAAAGTGGTGGCATGACACGAGATGTGCGACAGGCTAAGAAAATAGAATTTGCCCAAGCGGTGCGGGCCACGCCCTTTGATGGTGCCGCGGTTTTGACGCTGATGGAAGCGGAGTCGGCTGAGTCCTCACGCCGTTTGGAATTGAGCCGCAATGTTTTGGTGGAAAAAGTCGCCACGATGAGCCCTGAGGTGCGTGCAAAATTGGCTGAATCCTTATTAAATGGTCGAAAATAGCGATGGCAACGGACCTTGCATCTGGCGCCGGGGTGGCTTTAAACAGGTTGAAACTAACAGATATAAGGGCGCCAAAATGACACCAGAGATTGCCCAGACCCTCGCCGTGCAAGCCCTCGCGTGGGTGATAGGTGAAGATGATTTGCGAGATGTATTTTTGGGCGCAAGCGGTGCGTCTGAACAAGATCTGCGTAATGGTGTTGCCGATCCGGTGTTTCTGGCTTCTTTGCTGGATTTTATTTGCATGGATGACGTATGGGTTACGCGATTTTGTGACGAGACTGGGATCCGAAACTATATGGATCCGATGATGGCGCGCCAGGCCTTGCCCGGTGGTCAACAGGTCAATTGGACCTAATGAACATTCGCGCCGCCATATTTGACAAGGATGGCACCTTATTTGATTTCCAAAGCACTTGGGGCGTTTGGACTGGACTGATATTGGCTCGGATTGCAGGGGAGGATACTGCGCTTTTTGAGCAATTGGCGCAGGCTCTGAGGTATGATGCGAAAGCGCGCAAAGTCATGCCGGGAAGTGTGATTGTGGCTGGAACACCCTTAGAAATTGCCCAAAATATTCAGCGCTTCAAATCTGATATGACGGTTGCTGAGATTCTAAATCAGTTGAATGAAGAGGCCGAGCATGCCCCTCAGGTTTTGGTCACAGATTTACGGATACTTACTGCAAATCTGCGGGCACTCGGGCTCCAACTGAGTGTCATGACCAATGATTCTGAGCGCCCTGCAAGGGCGCATTTGGCAGCGGCCGGAGCATTGCAGTTGTTTGATCACGTGATTGGCAGCGATAGTGGGTTTGGTGCAAAACCGGAGGCGGCACCGCTTTTGGCCTTGGCTGCAAAAATGGATGTGCCTGCGGCTTGCTGCGTGATGGTGGGCGACAGCCAGCATGATCTGCACTCGGGCCGTGAGGCTGGCATGCGCGTGGTGGCGGTGCTGACCGGGCTAGCCGGGCGCGAAGAGTTAAGCTCCTTAGCCGATGTAGTGCTGCCAGATGTGTCACATCTTCCTGCTTGGATCTCCGCGCAAAACAGTTAGGCTCTCAGTTCGACAAAAAATGTCGCAACTGGACCGCAAACTTTGCTGGTCTGAGCCATTCTGAACGACAACGATCTGATGGAGACCAAAATGAGCGATGCACCAAGACGCCGCAGCGGCGGTCGGGCCGGCAACACCCGCGGGAACCGAGGCGCCATTGAGCAGATGCCTTGGCGCATTATTGAAAATACAGATCGTCCCATCGAACCACTGACCGACGAAGGTATTTTGGCCATCCACAAAGGTGCAATGGAAATATTGGAAGACATTGGGATAGAGTTTCTCAACGAAGAAGCCCTCGCTGTTTTCAAAGATGCGGGTTGCAAAGTTGTCGATGAGAAAGTCTTTCTTGACCGCCATTGGGTGATGGAAATGGTGGGCAAAGCCCCGTCAGAGTTCACCATCACACCGCGCAACCCGGCACATGAATTGACTGTTGGGGGCAATAAGATGCTCTTTGGCAATGTCTCCTCGCCACCAAATTACTGGGATATGGAGCTGGGCCGTAAGGTCACGGGCACCCGTGAGAAATGCCAAGATTTTTTCAAATTAAGCCAATATTTTAACTGTATCCACTTCGTTGGTGGCTACCCGGTGGAGCCGGTGGATCTGCATGCCTCTATTCGCCATCTTGAGGCAACCTATGATAAGTTAACACTCACAGACAAAGCAGCGCATACCTATTGTCTCGGCTCAGAACGGGTTGAAGATACGATGGAGATGGTACGGATTGCAGGTGGGCTCACGCATGAAGAGTTTGAATCCAAGCCACATATGTACACTAATATCAATTCCACCAGTCCGCTAAAGCATGATTGGCCGATGATCGATGGCTGCCTGCGCCTTGCGCGCCGCGGGCAAGCGATTTTCGTGACGCCATTCACGCTCGCAGGAGCCATGGCACCGGTGACCATGGCGGGGGCTGTGGCGCAATCGATTGCTGAAGCACTCTGTGCGATTGCATTGTTTCAATATGTCCGCCCGGGGATTCCTTGTGTGATCGGGACGTTCACCTCAAATGTGGACATGAAAACCGGTGCTCCCGCTTTTGGCACTCCTGAATATATGCGCGCCACCCAAATGACGGGCCAAATGGGGCGATTTTACAAACTGCCTATTCGGTCTTCAGGGGTATGTGCGGCAAATGTACCTGATGGTCAGGCCATGTGGGAAACGTCCAATTCGCTTTGGGCGGCGGTGCAATCGGGCACCAATGTTGTGTATCACGCTGCCGGTTGGCTTGAGGGTGGGCTGATTGCCTCACCAGAAAAGTTCATCATGGATTGTGAAGTGCTGCAAATGATCCAACGGTATTTTGAACCGATCATCACCCGTACGGATCCTGAAGATATTGCTCTGGATGCAATCCGAGAAGTCGGCTCATCGGGACATTTTTTCGGCGTTCAACATACGCAAGACCGCTATGAGCACGCATTTCACCAACCCTTCATCAGCGATTGGCGCAATTATGAAGGTTGGGAGTTGGCCGGCGGTGTTTGGACCGCTGAGCGGGCGCATCACAAATACAAAGAGATTTTAGCCGATTACAAAAAACCGCCAATGGATGAAGCCATCCATGAGGAATTGCGGGCCTTTGTCGATCGTCGTGTGTCCGAAGGGGGCGCGCCGACAGACTTTTGATCATGTTTGATTTATTTTAACCTGTGTCTGCAAAAGTGCCTCTAAAGGGTGAAGTCTTTGCTTTAACGGAATCGTCGATTGCGGCTTACAGGTGTTTTTATTGAAAATGAAGGCTTGGGCTTTGGACGACACTCGAAACTAATTTGGACCAAAAGGGTGGGTTTGGGCACGATCTCTATTTACGTATCAATTTCAAGCTGAACCGTGCCGGTGCTCTTGCCGAGTGGCTTCAATTATTGAGCGCATAGATTTCGGCTTTGCCTGCAATCTGATGCGGGTTTTCATTTGTTTGAAAGTGCCCACTGGATAGGGTCCTGATCGGTCATGTGCCTGCTAAAAAAATCAGCCATTCTGACGGTAATCTCACCGGGTATTTCTTCGGCCATGTAGTGGGTCGCATCCAAAGCTTCGCCCTCCACGCAGTCAGCACGTTTCCGCCAGAGATCAAGCGCGTCGAAACAGGCCTCGATCACGCCGCGTTTTGCCCAAAGAGTTTGGACTGGCATGCTCAGCTTTCGTGTGCCGTCCTGATCATCATGAGCAATATCGATGGACGCTGCAGCGCGGTAGTCTTCACAGCTTGCTCGGATGGCTTCTGGGTTGGAAAAAGCCGTCAGATACTCTGTTAAGGCTTCTGGCAAAAAGGGATTATCGCCCCCAGCTTGGTTAAAACACTTTAGCTTCCAAAAGTTATCCGGATCCGCTCCAATGATTTGCTCGGGTATAGGGTGCTTTTGTATCAAGAAGAACCAGTGCCAGTACGCTGTCGCAAATTTGGCATTTGTGCCTGCGTACATCTCCCTAGTAGGGGCAATATCGAGCAGTGTCATTGCCATCACTTTTTTTGGATGATCAAGACCGAGCCTATGTGCCACGCGAGCGCCCCTATCATGTGCCCCAATGAAAAATAGATCATGGCCTAAGGTGCTCATCATAGCCACAATATCTTGCGCCATTGCACGTTTTGAATAAGGGCTGTGGACCTCGTCAGTGGGCGGTTTGCTTGAACGACCATACCCGCGCAAGTCAGGGCAAATGACCTGAAAGGATTGGGCGAGAATTGGCGCGACACCGTTCCACATGGCTGACGTCTGTGGGTAGCCATGCAATAAGACTACAGGCGGCGCACCTAAAGGTCCGGCGCGACGCACGAAAATCTTAGCGCCTTCACCATCGATCCAATCTTCAACAAATCCCTGAAACATCTACACCCTCCGAAGCCTCTACTTAAAGTATCTCTGGTTGGTTGGAAATTCAATCAGATAGGATTTAACGCCCCAGCGGAGGTCTGCTCCTGACCAAATTTCAGCCCCTAATGCCCCCCAAATAGGCTATTCTAGGGAGCTTTATATGTAAGCCGCAAGCCGACAACCTACCCCCCTGTAACACTCTGGTCTGTTAAAGGCGCAACAGGGGTTGGGGGAGCTGTTCCATTGGAGTGTAACTCTAGACAACTGGGCCACTGCTCTAGCCGACTGACGTCAATTGTTGAGTGCATAGATTTCGATTATGCCATAAATGTGATGGTTGTTTCCATTACTTTGACAGCACCGGGCAGGCTACTTTAGGTTTTATCGCTGTAAAACGGTCTTAACATAATAGAATCTTGACGGCCTTTGGACTGTGGCATCGCTGGCTGCACCGATATATAATGAATGAAGTCTACAAAGTGACTGGTGCGGCAGTAACTGCAAGGCGTCGAAATAACGATCAAAAAGGAACATCATCATGGCCAACAACAAGATGAACATTGCGGTAATACCAGGGGACGGAATTGGTACGGAAGTGATCCCAGAAGGGCTTCGCGTTTTGAATGCTGCGGCGGATAGGTATGGTCTGGAGTTTAGCTTTGACCAATTTAATTTTTCGTCATGTGACTATTACCAGCAACATGGGCAGATGATGCCGGACAACTGGAAAGACCAAATTGGCGGTCATGATGCGATTTTTTTTGGTGCGGTAGGTTGGCCGGATACTGTACCTGATCATGTCTCGCTTTGGGGATCTCTTTTGCAGTTCCGCCGGGAGTTCGACCAATATGTCAGCCTACGTCCTGCCAAATTGATGCCCGGCGTGACGTCACCATTGGCCGGGCGTGGTCCCGGTGACATAGATATGCTGATCGTACGTGAAAATACTGAGGGTGAATATTCGTCGATTGGTGGAAAGATGTTCCCCGGAACAGACCGTGAAATTGTCATGCAGGAAACTGTTATGTCGCGGGTCGGCGTGGATCGGATCTTGCGCTATGCTTTCGAACTTGCGCAAAAACGTGGTGGAAAACTGACTTCGGCGACCAAATCAAACGGTATCTCCATCACGATGCCTTACTGGGACGAACGTGTTATCGAGATGCAAAAATCATATCCTGACGTCTCGGTTGATAAATATCATATTGACATTCTAACGGCATTGTTTGTCCTGCACCCTGACCGTTTTGATGTTGTTGTAGGGTCAAACCTTTTTGGAGATATCCTGTCTGATTTGGGGCCAGCCTGCACCGGGACTATAGGCATTGCACCATCTGGCAATATCAATCCAGAGCGAAAATTTCCTTCGTTATTTGAGCCAGTACATGGCTCTGCACCCGATATCGCGGGAAAAGACATAGCCAACCCAATAGGACAAATCTGGTCGGGCGCGATGATGCTAGAACATCTCGGACATTCGGAAGCTGCGCAAGGGATCATGACCGCAATAGAGGCCGTTTTAACCGAGCCCAAATTGCGAACAGGTGATCTTGGGGGAACGGCAGATACAGTGACCTGTGGAAAAGCGATTGCAGCAGCAATCTAAATGGTTTTGTCAGACAAAATCACTTGAGACGGGTAGAGCGGCTTTGTGGTCTCTTTGGATGATAAGGTAGCCCAGAAGCGGTCCTCTTGGTGCAGAGCTCTGCACCTCTATCCACGTATCAATTTCAAGCTAAACCGTGCCGCCGCTCTCGCCGAGTGGCGGCAATTATTGCTCGCATAGATTTAAGCTGTGCCATCAATCTGATGTTTGTTCCCTTTAGTTTGATAGCATTGGCTGGCCCAATTCACTAGGGGAGGATCAAAATATGTATACATTTTTGCTTTGCGTGCGATATGTTAAAATTAAGGAACCACATTAAATTGGAAATCAAAATGACAATTGAACGCTTTCACACAACTGACCGTATGAGCCAGATAGTGACCCACAAAGATACTGTGTACTTGGCAGGGCAGGTGGCCTTGAAGGCTCCTGGTACCAGCGTCGCAGAACAGACTAAGGCCATATTAGACCAAATCGACGGACTTCTTACTGAGGCTGGAACCGATAAGTCAAAAGTACTTACGGCCACAATTTGGCTGTGCAGCATGGACGATTTCGAAGAAATGAATATTGTTTGGGACCAATGGTCAAAAGGTGGTGCGGCGCCTTGTCGTGCTGCAGTCGAATCGCCACGGCTCGCGGCATCTCAGTTCACTGTTGAAATTGGGCTTATCGCGGCACGCTGATCTTGCATGCTATAAAATTTAAAGGGGATTGCCGCGATGTATGTCCTTGTTATTGTGACAACTGCTGCGCGCGTCACCTCTGTTCACGTATCAATTCCAAGCTAAGCCATGCCGCTGCTCTCGCCGAGTGGCGGCAATTATTGAGCGCATAGATTTAGGCTGTGCCAGCAATCCGATGCTCGTTCTCATTTGTCTGACAGCACCTCTGTCGGCGTCACGGTGAGTTGGCCAACATCTGCCTTTATAACTTGGACCTGAGTAAAACGATGGATTGTAGTGTTACTGACAACGGCCCACTCGATGCCAGAATAGGTGTAGGCGCCCGGCAAGTCCGGCGCGATGTCTGTTTGCACCTGAAATCGGAGCCCAACAAAGCCTACTTCGACCTTAGCTGATTCTTTAGATGATTGGATTTTTTTCAGTGGCTTCCACAGCAAAACCGCCTCAGAGATCGTCAGCAAGGATATTGCACCAATTGCAATATCGATCCTTACCGGCAGCACGCCAAACGCCATCAACGCGCCCACTATAAGCATCGCAATGCCGACGAAAAACAAAACAAAGGTAGCAAAGCCAAAAAAGGCAATCTCGATGACCAAAAGGCCAATCCCTATAATGAAAAGCCAATGCTCCAGAGGTAGTTGAAAACTATGAGGGTCCATTCTTACTTATCCCAAGGGCTAGAAGTGTCGGAACCACGGGATGGTTCGGCTTGGATATCTGAAGACTGCATTGCAACAGAAGATACATTGGTAGTGGAAATCTTTTGGATGATTGCCATCGCTTGAGTAACGACGGTAGCGGCGTCAGTAGCGCCATCGGGCAACAAGACTAGCGATGAGTGTTTAGCTATCATTTCTTTAGCATGGATTGCCTTGGTCGCTAGCTCGAGCTGAATCGCTTTTTGTCCAGAAGGGGTATTAGCGGCTTTACCTACCATTACCAAGGCTTTCGCCTGAGCATCGGCCACGGCAACAAGGGCTTTGGCCTCACCCTCGGCACGCAGCACCTGCTCTTCTTTTTCAGCTTCAGCCGCCAGCACCACAGAGGCCTTCTTGCCTTCGGCGCGGTTGATCGCAGCTTGGCGGTCACCTTCGGACTCCAGAATCTGTGCCCGCTTCACACGCTCAGCTTTCATCTGAGCCTCCATAGCCTGCATTACTGATTGCGGTGGGACGATGTCTTTTATTTCATAGCGCAAAACTTGGACACCCCACGCCGCAGAGGCCTGATTGATGGCTACAACAATGTTTGTGTTGAGTAAATCGCGCTCCTCGAAAGTTTTATCCAGCTCCATCTTACCCAATTCTGATCGCATAGTCGTCTGCGCCAGTTGGGTTACAGCAAAGACATAATCGTCAACACCATAGGTCGCTTTGTATGGATCGAGCACCCGGAAATAGAGCACCCCGTCCACACTGAGAGAAATATTGTCCTTGGTGATCGCGCTTTGGCTGTCGACGTCGACAGCCTGCTCTTTCAGCGAACGGTCAGCAGAAACTCGGTCGATAAAAGGGATAATAAAATTAAGCCCTGCTTGCTGCACAGTGTTAAACTTACCAAACCTTTCAATTAGATAGGTTCTGTTATGGGGCACAAATTTAATCGATAACCTCAAGATCACCACAACCAGAATAAAAAACCAGATTGTAGGCTGAAAAATGATGCTTAAAATATCTTCTAAATACATAAATATATTCCTTAACTACTATAAACTGAATAACTACCTTAATCATCACCTTATTGTGCAAATGGATCAGATGCAAAATGCATTTTTGTCAATTTTAGTTGACGCACTTTCAGACAAAACTTCCTGAGAAGGGCAGGGCGACTTTGTAACCTAGTCTAATGATAAAACACTCCCCATTTAGCTACTTAAAACCAGTCTTTGAGGCTTCATGTCCTAGACGTTTGTGACAACCTTTTGGAAATAACTGGTGCCTAAACATGGCGCATATGGTGCCTAAAAAGTGAGAATATCTTTAACTTTAAGGGCTATAACTACCTATAGAGTTCCAGAGTTCGGTCTTGAAAGCCGTCGGGCTATGACCCAGAATTTTGATCAGTTGATCATGAGAAAAGTCCCTTTTGCCTGCATGCATTTGGATTAATTCAAAACGATTAACGACATCTTTAGCCACGCTGCGGGTGACCATGTGTTGCAGGAAGTGCGACATTTTGAGCAACGAGACTCGAGCCGCAGACTGTGTCGTGCGGGTGGGCGGCGACGAGTTTGTGCTGATATTTGTCAGGTTGACGGATCCGGTTTTTCTACACAGGATTGCACAACGCATCATTGCCAAATTGGATGAGCCGGTTTTGTTTGATCAACATAGTTGCTTCATCTCAAGAAGTGCGGGCAAAGCGATTTCGCATAACTAACCCAGATCCAGATCATGAGGCAATGCGGCGCTCTATGCCAGTAAAAAGGTAGGGCGTGGTCAACACAAATTTTTTAAAGATCAAAAGTCGGATCTTACGATCCAATAAAATAAAAGGGCGACCCGATTGGGCCGCCCCTTTATTTCTTTATCCGCCCATAATGCGCGGCAACCACAGGACCAATTGTGGGAAGCTAAACAAGAGGACCAGCCCGATCAATTGGATCACCATGAATTGCATCATGCCAAGGTAGATGTCCTTTAAATCCCAATTTGGTACCACGCCCTTTAGAAAATAAGCTGATAGTGCCACAGGAGGACTGAGCCATGCGGTTTGTAAATTCACGGCTACCAAGATTCCAAACCAAACCATTTTGTCGTACTGGCTCTCAAAGCCTGGAAGGTCCAGTGCCATCACAGTGGGGAGTAAAACTGGTAGGACTATCAAAACAATCGGCACCCATTCCAGTGGCCACCCAAGTACGAAGATTAGAGCCATAATTATGATCAAGATCATATACGGCGACATGTCCAACCCAAGCAGAACTTCGGTCATCATTTTTGGTGTCCCAAGCATCGAGAACTCGGCTCCGAAGAAATTTGAGGCTGCGACCAAAAACATAATCAAAACTGTGATTTCCAAAGCTTTAATTAAGCTATCAAAGAAGCTGGCAATCTTGAACTTTCCGTAAGCTAATGACAATAGGATTGATCCAAATGCACCCATAGCTGCGGCTTCGGCTGGAGTTGCAAATCCCATCAAAATGGATCCCAAAGCAAAGGAAATTAGAATAGTTGGAGGCATCAGCCCAGCAAAAAACTCATTCCACAAGTCTGAGAAGTGGAAGTTTTTTGCTGTAGTGGTGGAATACAGGCCAACTGCTTTATAGGTACCGAAGCCAAGAAAAATTAACCATGCAATTTGGTAGAAAAGTCCAAACTCTACACCGTCCACGGCCATAAGCTGAGAGAGTGAATATATGATCTGTACGCCGATCACGATAGGCGTAACAATTCGCAGCACGGTTAGGTTTTTATATGCGCGATAGCTTATAAGTAGCGCTGCCAGTAAAACAATCAGACCACCAAATGGGATAAATCCAAAGGCACCACCGAGAGCGAGCCCAAACACTCTACAAATCGCGAGAACGCCAATACAAATTAGAATAACTTCCAAGCGGTAGTTGTTTGATGTCTTTGGCTGATCTGCTTCCGCAAGAATAGGACCCAGCTCTGGATTTAACCAACAGCGGCCCAATGTGTAAATCAAGTATAGTGAAGCAAGTAGTGCACCCGGCACAAACGCACCACGAAATAGGTCTAGAGTGGATACATCTAGCACAGGACCCATCACAATCAGCATTATTGACGGCGGTATTAAGATGCCCAGCGTCCCACCGGCGGTAATTGCTCCCGCAGAAAGTCTTACATTATATCCTGAGCGGCTCATAGTTGCCCCAGCCATAATTCCCAGGATGGTAACTGATGCACCTACAATACCGGTTGCTGCAGCAAAGATTGTTGAGACGATCAAGACTGCGATGTAAAGTGATCCACGCACACGTGACATGATCATTTGAATCGAGGAAAATAAACGCTCCATCAATCCCGCTGCTTCCATCACAATACCCATTAATATAAACAAGGGCACTGCCATTAGCTGGTCGCTCAACATCGTTGAATTCGTATTCAAAGTCATTAGGAGACCAGTTAATTTAAAGTTAAGGCCCCAAATGCCAAAGCCAAATGCCAAGAAAATCAATGTAAATGATATAGGGAAGCCAATAAAAATTACAAAGATCATGGTGCCCAACATGATCAAACCAATTACAGGTTTTGGCATATCAAAAAATCCGCCCGGCTCGAACAGAGCTGTGACCCACTCAAAAATTGGTAAAATACCTGGAACCCACATTTCTAATGCAATCACTACTAGGACGGCTGCTGTGCCCCATAAGAAAACACGTTCGCGTTCCTTGCCCATCTTGTGAAAGGCTCGGAACAATTCTGGGAAACCTTGCAGGAACAGTAGGGCGCCGCCAATGGGCATGGCAATCCTTGCCGGCCATAGTGCGGGTGACCAAGTGCTGTCAAAAGCGGTTTCACCGGTGAGATAGGCAACCATGAAAAATTTTGCTGAAATCCAAGTAAACAATGCCATTGACGGCAAAAAAAGCGCCAAATAGAGAACTGCATCAACGGTGGCTTGTGTTTTGTCAGACCAATTTCGATACAAAAAATCCGCGCGAATATGTACTCCGCGCATCAAGCCGTAACCTGCGGCAGCCATGAATAGTACGCCTGCGACCATGCGGCTTATGTCGTAGGCGAATACTGTGGGGCCAAGACCTAAAGCGCGGGCAAGATCGCCCCAGCCGTTATTGGCCATTATGGAAAATGTATTACGCGAGAACACCTCGATCACGACAACAGCGATCAATGGGATCATTAACAAGCAGATGATCCGTCCAACCCAATTATTTAAAATATCAATTGCCGCAGTGATTGGCCGCTGCCAGGGGGTCATATCATCAGGTGTTTCACCTGGTGTGAAATTATTACGCTCCGCAATCAACTCGTCTGCAATTTCGAGTTTTGCTGGGTCAACTTCTTCAGCAGCCATCCCTATCTCCCTTGTTGTGGACCCTTTAAATATGGGGTTTTTCTTTTTTAAAGAAGCGCCAGTGCTGCGTTTCTTTAAAAAAGAAAATACGGGATTCTTAAGAACCCCGTATTTAGTTTTATTGGCTTATTTTAAAGTATCAGCGTGCGCCTTACCCAAAGCTGCATTTGATGCCTGCGAGCCTGCCCAAAATGGAACTGCTATGTCAGCAAAGTCTTTTTGTGACTGCCACACTTCAGCAAAAAACTCGTTCTCAGCCGCATTTTTTTCAAGAAGATTTTTTGCAGCCGCCATGTAAGACGAGAAATAGTCCGCTGGTGTATCGTGCAAAATCACGCCATGATCTTTAACCAGAGACTGCAGCGCTTTGCCATTCTCGTAGATGCGGTAGGACATAGACTTAGACAAAGATGCGTTTGCCGCAACTTCCAAAGCTTTTTTCTCAGTGTCTGAAAGAGCATTGTAGAAGTCACCGTTAACGTACATGTCAGCATTAACAACTACCTGGTGTAGACCTTGCAGGTAGTAATGCTTAAGCACTTTTTGGAAGCCAAATACCATGTCAGGCTTCGGGCAGCACCACTCAGCTGCATCGATCGTGCCTTTTTCTAGAGCTGGCAAAATATCTCCGCCGCCCATTGCGACAGAAGCAACACCGATGTCTTTATAGGCTTGTCCTACCATACCGGGAGGGGCCCGGAAACGGTACTTGCGAAAATCATCCATTGATGCGATTGGCTCTTTGAACCAACCCAAGGCCTCTGGGCCAACTGGCTGGAGCATGAAGCCCTTCACATTGACGCCCATTTCGTCCCAAAGGCGATCATATAATTCCTTGCCGCCACCGTACTGGAACCAGGACAGAAATGCGATATTGTCCAAACCAACGCCAGCGCCGGCAATTGGTGCGCCAAACAGGTTGGCAGCTGGATGCTTACCTCCCCAGTAGTGCGTCCAAGCGAACCCACCTTCGACGAGGCCCGCATCAACGGCATCCATTACGTCGCGTGCGCCAACAACCGCACCAGCTGGCAGAACTTCGATAGTCAAAGAACCGCCGGTTAAAGCTGCGACATCCTTGCCAAATTCTTTCAACATGAAAACTTCGTCTGCATTGTCACCCAAAACAGATTGAATTCGTAACACTTTATCTGCCATAGCAGATGTTGCCATAACCGAAATAGCAACAGCAGAAATTGCTGCGCCTTTGGCCATATTTTTTAGGTTAAACATTTAAGTTTTCCTCCCTAGGTTTTGCCCTCTTTTAGTATTTTAGATCCTGGCCGAAGGCACACCGTGGATCTTAGAGTATTGGCGTCACTCGCGTTATGCCAAATCCCAATTCTTTTTAATGGCCCTTGATCATCTCCCAACCGTCTACGAGGCCTAGCAAGGGGCCCACACCGCTGTTCATGTCAAAAAAGCCGCGGTACATCATTTCTCCAGCCACATAGAGCAGCACGATGAGTCCCAACCATGATATCCATGGGTAATTTGTTAACAATCTCATGATCATCGTGGCCGCAAAAGCCATGAGCAAAATGGCCAAGCCAAGCCCAAAGATCAAAATTTGCTTATCGCCATTGGCGATAGCAGCCACGGCCAACACATTATCCAGTGACATAGAGACATCGGCGATGGTGATCGAAATAAGCGCTGTGGCCATAGTTTTACGTGGTGGGCCAGTATAGCCTTGGCTCGGGTCGCCTGCTGTCTCAAGCGCGGCCTGCGCCTCGCGGTCCATGCCTTCGCGGATTTCTTTAAACAGACGCCAGCACACCCAGAACAGCAGCACTGATCCGATAAACAAAATGCCCGGGATGCCCAAAAGTGTTGTTGCTACGACTGCAAAAACAATCCGTAAGACAGCGGCGATAATCATGCCGTAGAGAATGGCTTTTTTGCGCAATTCTGGCGCCAATCCTGCGGCGGCCATGCCGATGATCAAAGCATTGTCCCCCGAGAGGATCAAATCGGCAATTACGATTTGCCCGTATGCCATAACTGTCTCAAACATTCGTTGTATCCTTCAAGGGGTGTGCGGCTTGATTCATTTTGCATCCTCCAAAATCATGTCGGATATTTTTTCACCGATCATAATCGCAGGGGCATTGGTATTGCCGGAGGTGATGGTGGGCATTATGGAGCAATCCGCAACGCGCAGTCCTTTGATGCCGTGCACCCGCAAACGCGCGTCTACCACAGCCATATCATCTTGGCCCATTTTACAGGTGCCGGTGGGGTGGTAAATCGTAACGCTGTTGTCTCGCGCCCATGTGAGGGTTGCGTCATAATTATCCAGTGCCACACCCGAACCTGGGGCGAATTCTCCGGTGATATTCGCCTTCAGGGGTTCAAACTGAGCAATTTTTCTGGCGATCTGGATGCCTTTTACAATCGTGTCTTGGTCCAGCTTGGTTGCCAAATAATTTGGATGAATCGCGGGGTGATCGCGCCAATTGGCAGATTTCAGGGCAATATGACCGGTGCTTTCGGGGCGCATCTGCAAAACAGAGGCTGTGAAAGCTGAGAATTTATGCGGCCCATCTGCCGGTGCGGAGGCGCTGAACGGCTGAATGTGAAACTGAATGTCAGGCGTGTCTAGCGTCGGATCTGTTTTAAGGAATGCGGTGCCCAGACTGGCGGCCATGGTCATAGGCCCGGTTTGTGTCAGTGCATATTGCAGCGCAATCATGCCTTGTTTCAAAAGGTTGTTGGTCTCAATGTTGATGGTCGAGAGGTCTGTTTTGAATACGGGCCGGGCTTGCAGATGGTCTTGAAGGTTTTTGCCAACACCGGGCAAATTATGAACCACAGTGATACCTTGTTGTTTCAGCTCGTCCGCAGCCCCAACGCCGGAGAGCATCAAAATTTGCGGCGACCCGATGGTCCCTGCGCTCAAAATAACTTCGCGCCGCGCCATGATATCTTGGCTTGCGCCTTTAATATTCACAGTCACGCCAGTGGTTCGACCGTCTTTGATCAAAAGCTTTTCAGCTTGGGCATGGGTGATGACGGTGAGATTTTTGCGGTAACGTGCAGGCTTTAGATAGGCCACAGCGCTAGAACAGCGGCGGCCTTTGTCGAGGGTCAGTTGAAAATAGCCGACCCCTTCTTGATCTGAACCGTTGTAATCTGGATTTCGTTTGTAGCCTGCGGCAACGGCAGAATCGATCCATTTGTCGACGATATCGCGCTTAAGCCGGGTAGGGGACACTGAAAGTGGGCCGTCGGTGCCACGGGCCGGATCAATCTTGCCATCGCCTTTCCAGGTCTCGGCGCGTTTGAAGTAGGGCAGTACATCATCCCAGGCCCAGCCTGTATTTCCAAGTTGACGCCAATGGGTAAAATCTTCGGGTTGGCCGCGGACGTAGAGAAGGCCATTGATAGAGCTCGATCCGCCCAAAACCCGACCCCTTGGCCAAGGTATATCGCGCCCGTTGAGGCCCGGGTCGCTTTCAGTGCGGTACCGCCAATCTGTCTTTGGATTATCCATGGTTTTGAAATAGCCAACTGGGATATGAATCCACGGATTGCTGTCTTTGCCACCTGCTTCAATCAAAGCAACCGTGTATTTTGGATTAGCCGAAAGCCTGTTGGCCACAGCACAACCAGCCGAACCGGCACCAATTATTACAAAGTCAAATTCCAATTTATCTCCCTAGATTAAAAAATGAGACTTTAATTCCCGTTTTTTATCTTTTGTGTTACTTATGCAGGAAATATTAGATTCGGCAATACAGTTTTGCATCGGCAACGAGCGGCTGGTGCTGACAGTTGGTTTGAGGTGAGATGCCCATGGAAGAGCGAATTCCCACTAATTTGCGCACGTTGTTGATACTTGAGGTTTTAGGGCAATCGGATCGTCCGTTGTCGCCCACGGAAATCAATCATGAGATCGGCCTGCCGAAACAAACCATTCATCGGCTGTGCACAAAGCTTGAGCAAGAGGGGTTTTTGGCCCGCGAAACTGACGGCAAAAAGTTACGACCAACCCGGCGAGCGCGGTTGATGGCTTCAGGAATTTTACATTCATCGCGCGACCATATTGCACGTCATCAGGTGATGCAGCGGGTGGCCGAAGATGTGGGCGAGACGGTCAACTTTGTGGTCCCCGACAGCGGCGGAATGATTTATATCGACCGTATTGAAACGGATTGGCCATTCCGGGTGCAATTGCCGGTGGGGACACATGTACCCTTTCATTGTACCGCCAGCGGCAAAACATTTTTGGCGAGCCTATCGCCTAAAGCACGGCTTGCCATGGTGCGCAGTCTGCGGCTCCAATCCTTGACGCCCAATACTTTGTGCACGGATGCGGCGTTATTGGCGGAACTGAAACAGGTGGCAAAGCTGGGCTATGCGATTGACCGAGAGGAATTTGTCGAAGGGATGGTGGCAATTGCCGTGCCGATCTTGGATGAGCGCGGCCGCTATGCGGCGTCATTGGCGTTTCACGGACCAGCGCAACGCTTGACCATCGAAGATGCTGTCGCCCGTAAACAAATTTTGATCGATGCAGCCCAAACGATGCGCGATGTGCTCTTTTGTTAAACTCGGGCTAGGGTTCCGCGGTCAATGATCGTTGTCATCAACTCATAGGATTGAGACTGTGGGGCATCTGCATCCAATAAGCCCAGCAACACATGCGCGGCCTTTCGGCCCATGTCGTGTTGGGGCACCCGCACAGTGGTCAGCCCCGGCGTGGTGACCCGCGCGAGATTGATGTCGTCAAATCCGGTGATGGATATGTCTTCAGGGATCTGAAGTCCTAAGTCGCGGGCGCGCAGCATGGCGCCCACGGCCAAGACATCACTTCCGCATATAACGGCGGTTGGATGAACGGGGCCCGATAACAGGTCATCTAACGCAGAGCCGGCCTCTTCAAAACTATATTTGCATTCTTGCAGGCCCAGTAATTGAACGCCTGGATGCGCGTCGATTGCGTCCTGAATGCCGAGGATACGATCCTGCGCCCTATCGTTGCCATCGCGGAGTCCGGCAATAACGCCAAGTTTGCGATGACCATAAGAAATGACATGCTCAGCAATCGCGCGACCAGATTTTTGATTGTCGAATCCAACAGCATGGTGGCCCGTGGATTTTGGGAAGCACCAAGCCAAAACATGTGGCACTGAATGCTGAGCCAGAAAATCGTGGGTTTTTTTAGGCCGGGCTTGGCCGATCAGAAGTAGACCATCCGCACCCTGTGAAAGCAAAGACCGGACCTGTTCAAATTCCTGTGCAGGGTCATAGTTTGAGCTTCCCACCAGTAAGGTCACGCCGGCTTCGCTCAAGGTTTCCTGAAAAGCCTGCAAGCCGCTGGCGAACATGGCATTGTCCATTGTGGGGATGATGGCGCCGATGGTATTGGTGCGGTTGCGCGCTAAAGCCCGCCCGCCAAAATGTGGCATATAGCCAAGAGTTTCAATGGCCTCCTGAATGCGCACGCGGGTCGGCTCTGCAACCTTTAAAGGATTGTTGATGCAACGTGAGATGGATGCCGTGGAAACACCAGCGACGACCGCAACATCTTCTAAGCTTGGGCGGTTTTTGTCCCGCATCTAGCGTTCCCATCGATTGATTTGCGTAGATGTAAGCGCTTGCATACCACAATGCAAGCGCTTACATAATGAGTCGAAATACAATTAAATGCTAAGGATGTTCGCAATGGCTCGGGTTTATCTTAAGAAATCTTCAAAAACCGCCTCAACTGGGAGTGACGATGTCCGCGCGACCGTCATGGAGATTCTCAATGAGATCGAAACTGGTGGCGATGCCGCCGCACTGAAATTCGCCGCGAAGTTCGATGGATATGATGGCAACCTTATACTTACCGATGCAGAAATTAAAGCGGCTTGTGATTTGGTGCCTGAAAAGCTGAAACAAGACATTCAATTTTCTCATGCCAATGTGAAACGCTTCGCAGAAGCGCAGCGTGGCACGGTCACGGATTTTGAAACCGAGATCGTTCCCGGTCTGATTGCGGGCCAAAAAAGCATCCCTTGTAATGCGGCCGGCTGCTACGTGCCTGGTGGTCGTTATAGCCATATCGCCAGCGCTATCATGACCGTAACCACTGCAAAAGTGGCCGGTTGTCAGCATATTACAGCTTGTTCCCCTCCTGCCAAAGACACTGGTATTGCTCCGGCTATTGTCTATGCCGCTCACTTATGTGGTGCAGATAAAATCTTGGCCATCGGCGGCGTGCAAGGCGTGGCCTCGATGACCTTTGGGCTGTTTGGCCTGCCGGAAGCGGATATTATTGTGGGTCCGGGTAACCAATTCGTCGCCGAAGCCAAACGCATTCTGTTCGGCCGCGTTGGTATTGATATGATTGCGGGACCCACAGACAGTTTGGTGATTGCAGACGCCAAAGCTGATGCTGAGATTGTGGCGGCAGATTTGGTGGGGCAGGCCGAGCACGGATATAATTCCCCGGTTTGGTTGGTCACAGATGATAAAAAATTGGCGCAGAAGGTGCTTGATATAGTACCTAGTTTGATTGCTGATTTGCCTGAGCTGAACCGGCTCAACGCCGAAGCCGCTTGGCGTGATTATGCCGAAGTGATCCTCTGTGATGACCGTGAAGAAATGGCCGCGACGTCAGACGAATATGCACCTGAACATTTGACCGTTCAGGCGGATGATCTGGATTGGTGGTTGGAGCGGTTGCGCTGCTATGGGTCTTTGTTCTTGGGCGAAGAAACCACTGTGGCCTATGGAGATAAAGCCTCCGGCCCGAACCATTGCCTGCCAACCTCACGTTCAGCCAAATACACTGGCGGATTGTCTGTGCACAAATATATGAAGCTGGTGACATGGCAGCGCGCCACCCGTGACGGGGCCAAAGATGTGGCAATTGCTACGGCTAGAATCTCTAGGCTGGAAGGCATGGAAGGTCATGCACGCACCGCTGATATTCGTCTGGCGAAATACTATCCCGGCGAAAACTTTGACCTTTCAGCGCAGGGCTAGAGCATGCCGACCTCCCATCTTTTCGATTTATCCAGAAAAATCGCCGTTGTAACCGGGGCCTCTAGTGGCTTGGGGCAGGGCGCTGCGACACTGCTTGCAGCCCACGGTGCGCAGGTGGTGGCGATTGCGCGGCGCGAGGATGCGCTCAAAGCCTGGTCGACCGCGGCTAAGGGCGAAACTTCTGTTTTGGCCGCTGATTTGTCCAGTCGCTCCACCTTGGCTGATATCGCTGCAGAAGCTTCGCGCCCCTTTGGAACCCCTGATATTTTGATTAACGCGGCGGGCATCAACACCCGCCAACCAGCCGATGATATGACGGATGCACATTGGGATTTGACACAAAACCTGAATGTGGCAGCCCCCTTCTTTTTGGCCAAAGCGCTGGTTCCCGGCATGCGGGCCAAGGGCTGGGGACGGATCATCAACTTTGCGTCGCTGCAATCTCGGCGCGCCTTTGCTAATGGCATCAGCTATGGCGCCTCTAAAGGTGCGGTGGAACAAATGACACGCGCCATGGCCGAGGCTTGGTCGTGCGACGGAATTACAGCCAATGCAATCGCACCCGGCTTTTTTCGTACAGAACTCACGGCTCCGGTATTTGATGACCCAGAGCTCTCGGCGCGCAATGCGGCGCAGACCTGTATTGGGCGAAATGGCGAAGTTCATGATATGGATGGCCCAATGATGTTTTTTTGCTCTGAGGCGTCCAACTATGTGACTGGCCAAACACTGTTTGTGGACGGGGGATATACCGCAAAATGAAAGCTTTAGTGAACACAGGCGTTGAGGCGCTCGAATACTTAGACCATGCAGATCCGGTGGCCACTGCGGGCGAAGAGATGGTGCAGGTCCAATATTCCGGGATTTGTGGTTCGGATATGCATGCGTTTTTGGGCCATGACGCCCGACGTCCTACGCCAATCATCCTTGGCCATGAGGCCTCGGGAACCATCATTGGCGGGCCACGTGATGGTACATTGGTCACAATTAATCCGCTGAATGGCTGCGGCACATGCCCGGCCTGTGTTGCTGGAAAATCCAATATTTGCGCAGATCGTCAAATCATTTCTATGCCGCCCCGTCCGGGGGCTTTCGCGGATTTGGTGGCGATTCCGTCGGATAATCTTTTGGTTGTACCAAGCCGGGAGTTGCTACAATCCGCAGCGCTAACTGAGCCTTTGGCCTGTGGCTGGCATGCAGCGCGTTTGGGACTGCGGTCGCAAGATGCTCCGGTCTCCGGTTTAAAAACTGTTGTTCTGGGCGGTGGTGCCATTGGCGTTGGTGCGGCTCTGTGCCTGCGCGCTATGGGCGTGGAAGATATTACAGTGATTGAAGTGAACCCTCTGCGGCTAGAAACCCTGCATAGTATTGCCGGTTTCCAAGCCAGTGATGGCAAAGATGTGCATGCGCCTGCTCCCAGCAGCGCTGATTTTGTGATTGATGGGGTCGGATTTGTAGCGACAAGGGCGTCGGCCTGTGAGTTGGTAAAGCCCGGTGGCGTGATCTCTCATATCGGTTTGGGCTCTGGCGAGGGGGGCGTTGATGTGCGGCGCATGACCTTGCAAGAGATCACCTTTATTGGAACTTATACTTACACTGCCCAAGATTTCCGCGACACTGGCGCTGCGATATTCGCAGGACTGCTCGGATCGTTGGATTGGGTGGAAACCCGTCCTTTGACAGAGGGGCAAGCCGCCTTTGACGATATCCGTAACGGTCGCACCGCCGCGCCAAAAATTATTCTGATTCCCTGAAAGGAGCATCATGTCCGTTAGTGAAAAAATAGTGGCTGATTTCGTTGCCAATGGCATCGAGTTTGTGACCACAGTGCCGTGCAAACAGCTCGGGGGCGTTATCGACGCCGTTGAGAAAGAGCCGAGCATCTATCATATTCCATCGAACAAAGAAGATGAGGGCATGGGTCTTTGCGCTGGTGCATTCATGGGCGGCAAACGCCCCGCCATCATCATGCAAAACACAGCTATCGGTGTCACGGTGAACACATTGGTAACTCTGACCCAGTTTTACCGCATGCCATTGCCGATGTTGATCTCTTATCGTGGCGAGCTCAAAGAACCTGTGGCCTGCCAAGTTGAAATGGCTGTGCATACCAAGGCTTTGCTCAATCAACTGAACATTCCAACCTATCACTTCCACAAGCCCGGTGATGAGCAGGAGCTGGATGCTATTTTGAAATATACGTTCATGTGCAATAAGCCGGTGGCCATTCTTACCGATGCAACGTTCTGGGGAGGTTACTAATATGATCCGTTCTGAAATTATCCGCGATATCGCCCCAATTTTGCGAGATCAATTGGTCGTTTGCAATATCGGTCTGCCAAGCCAAGAGTTGCATATGATCGATGATCAAGCCAGCACCTTTTATATGCTTGGCACCATGGGCCTGTCCTCCTCAATCGGCCTTGGCGTGGCTTTGGCACAGGACAAAACAGTTATATCCATTGATGGCGATGGCTCGGTTCTGACCAACTTTGGCACGCTGCCAACGATTGCCAACAATGTTGCAGATAACTTCATCTTATTAATCATCGATAATGGTAGCTACGGCTCCACTGGTGACCAACCCACATATGCCGGCAAGAAAACCTCGCTCACTGCTGTTGCACGGGCCTGTGGCTGTGAAAATGTGGTTGAATGTCAGGCCGAAGAAACTGGTGTTGTTTTGCAAGCCGCGATTGACAGTAAGAAAATGACAGTGATTGTCGCTAAATGCGAAAGCGGCAACATCAAGGTTCCTGTGATCACCAAAGACCCTGTTGTGATCCGGGATCGCTTTATGACGGAAGTTGTGCGTCTTAACGCTTAACTATCACCACATCCAGAAATTGGACCTGCCGTTTATTCGGCGGGTCTTTTTTGTGGCCTGGGCGTGGACAGTTATTCTGGATTGGGTGAGGGGCGTTAATCGAAACTGCTTAAGAGCTAAGCAAAGCCCACAAGCGCCCGGCTTAACGAGCTCTTAGTACGTGGTGCAATGTAACTAGAAGCCAATGGCATCCCGTACGAGAATCGAACTCGTCTTTTCAGGTTGAAAACCTGACGTCCTAACCGATAGACGAACGGGACACTACTTATATGCCGCTATTTAGGCAAAGCTTGGCCCTGTGGCAAGTCGATTCTTTGCTTTTAACAGATGTTTTTAGATCAAGCCTTTTAGGAGGGGCTGGCGTCTTCAATTCGAAGCTGTGGCCGCGAGCGTCCACCCCATGTATTTATCTCTAAACGCCCCACAATATGCATCTTAGAGCCTTGGGCGTTGCTCAAAGCCGCGCCAAGAGGGCCGTCGAAAGCGCCAAAGCAAATTGCATCTAGTTTCGTGCCGAAGCCATCGCTGAGTGTAACTTTCAGATGCGCCTCACCCACTGGCTTGGCAAAAGCGATTGTGCAGTCTGGAAAAGCAAACCGCGGGGCCGATGCGCCTGCGCCGAAGGGCCCAGCTTGGTCCAGCTGTTCAATTAACTGCAACGTGGCGCCACCGGGCATCAATGTGCCATCCACGCGTAAATCTGCAGGACCAAGTTCACCTGCACCCTGTGCTTCCAGTAATTGACCCAGTTTTTCCATTGCTGGCTCCAGTTGGGCTCGAGTGAGAGACAGGCCCGCTGCCATTTTGTGGCCGCCGCCTTTTTCAATATAGCCATCGCGGACCAGCTCTTGGATCGCGGCCCCCAGATCAATTCCGTTGACGGATCGGGCACTGCCTTTACCGATGTCACCGTCAAAGCCGATTACGACAGAAGGGCGGTTGGTTTTTTCTTTTAGACGTGAGGCCACTATGCCAACAACGCCCGGATGCCAGCCGTCCTGAGCGGCCCAGGCCAAAGGATAAGTCAATCCCCGAACTTCTGCTTGTTCCATCGCTGCAAGCCGCACAGAGGCCTCAACACTGCGTCTCTCGGTGTTGAGCTCTTCCAATTTGTCGGCCATCGCCGCCGCTTCGTGGGGATTGGTGCAGCACAATAGCCGTGCGCCCAAATCAGCCTTGCCAATGCGACCACCCGCATTGATACGCGGCCCCAAAACATAGCCCAGATGATAGGCGCTTGGGGTCGTGTCGAGGCGAGCCACGTCTGACAGAGCATTCAGCCCCAAACGTTTACGCTGTCCCATGATTTTCAGCCCTTGGCGCACGAAGGCCCGATTTACGCCGACCAATGGCGCCACATCTGCCACGGTGCCCAAAGCCACCAGATCCAAAAATTTGATCAAGTTTGGCGGTGTTTGACCTGCCTCACGCATCAGGCGTGCCGCTTCGATTAGAATCATAAACACCACCGCCGCGGCGCAAAGATGGGCCAAATCGCCGGTCTCATCTTGTCGGTTTGGATTGACTACAGCTTTGGCGATTGGCAAAGTCTCACCGCCCAGGTGATGGTCCAAAACCACCACATCCGCTGCTGTTGCCGCCTCTAAAGCGTCATGCGCGAGGGTGCCACAATCCACACAGATGATCAGATCATGTGTTGCGGCCAAAGCCTGCATGGCTTTGGGGTTGGGGCCATAGCCTTCTTTAATCCTGTCTGGCACATAAAGCGTCGGTGCGATGGAGAAATGTGCGAAGAAATCAAACAATAGCGCCGCAGAGGTTCCGCCATCGACATCGTAATCCGCAAAAATCGCAATACGTTCGCGTGCCTGCACCGCACCCAGAATGATCTCGGCGGCCAATGTGCAATCCTTCATGGTTTTGGGATCGCTCATGGTGGCGCGCAGGGTTGGGTTGAGGAAGTCGTCAGCCTCTTGGGGTGTCACGCCTAAGCGTGCCATCACGTGGCACAGTGGCAGCGGTAAGTCCGCCTGTTGGTTGAGGGTTAGAGCTTGGCGTTCAACCTCCAGAGATGGGCCCACCCATCGCCGGTTCGAAATCGATTGCTCAACGCCAAGATACATATCAAAGTGTCGGAATGCGGTAGGTCATGCGCCGCACGGATCCGGTTTTGGATCGCATCAAAATGGTTTCGGTTGTCATAAATCCAACTTCGCGTTTGATTCCGGCCAGAATAGAACCATCGGTCACGCCTGTTGCGGCAAAGATCACATCCTGCGTCACCATTTCATCGCGGCTGTAGACTCGGTTTAAATCTGTGATACCAACTTTTGCCGCCCTGCCGCGTTCGTCGTCATTGCGGAATGTGAGGCGGCCCCACATTTGCCCGCCCATACATTTCAAAGCTGCTGCGGCCAAAACACCCTCAGGTGCGCCACCAAGGCCCATATACATGTCGATTCCGGTGGATTCTGATTCTGCACAGTGAATGACCCCGGCCACATCACCATCGGTGATCAGTCGAATGGCGCAACCAGTGGTACGCAATTCCGCGATCATGGCCTCATGACGGGGGCGTTCCAGCAAGCACACGGTGATATCTTCAGCCGAGCAGTTCTTTGCTGCCGCCAACGCTTTCACACGTTCGGCAGGTGCCATATCCAAAGAGACCACATTGTCTGGCAGGCCCGGACCCACAGCCAACTTTTCCATATATACGTCTGGAGCGTGCAGCATCGAGCCGCGTGGCCCCATGGCGATCACGGTCAATGCATTGGGCATGTCTTTGGCGGTGAGCGTGGTGCCTTCCAATGGATCCAACGCAATATCCACAGCGGGCCCTTTGCCTGTTCCCACTTCTTCGCCAATAAAAAGCATGGGCGCTTCATCCCGTTCGCCTTCACCGATGACTACTACGCCGGCAATGTCCAACATATTCAACTGTGTTCGCATGGCGTTGACGGCGGCTTGGTCTGCCGCTTTTTCATCACCGCGCCCAATGAGCTTGGCGGAGGCGAGGGCGGCCTGTTCGGCCACGCGCGCAAGTCCAAGTGACAGGGCACGATCGTGAAATTCCATGGGATCAGACATAACAGCTTCCTTTGACAATTTCTTGAGCCCTAACGCGCAGGCACCAGGGATGGCAAGACTGTGCGCGCTAACAGGACGCAAGATGGCCAGTATTAATCCAAACGAGGCGGATCAAGTCCGTCTTTGAGCGATCAAATCGCCTCAATGCGCAGGGCCACGGGGGGGGCTTCAACCACCTGTGTTTGGTTGAAATCTAGTACAACTTGGTCAATGGCCGCCCGTGTGGTTTTATGAGTGACGATCAATACCGGGGCTTTGCCTGCATCATGGCCATATTGGCGCATCCGGTCAATTGAAACGCCAGCCTCGCCCATCACCGCTGCAACTTTAGCCAAGGCGCCGGGTTTGTCGAGCAGTTGCAAGCGCAGGTAAAACGATGCCGGTGTTGCCGTTGTGGCCGGATGGGCTTTGACCAATGTTGTGGCTGGTTGGCCGAATGTTTTCAGGCGCAACCCGCGCGCCAAATCCAACACATCAGACATGACGGCTGAGGCCGTAGGACCTTCGCCTGCGCCCGAGCCGCGCAATACAATCTGGCCCGAGTCGTCGCCTTCCAAGATCACCATATTGGTGCCGCCTTCGAGCTGACCCAGGGGCGAGCTTGCGGGCACAAGGCAGGGAGTCATCCGCTGCTCAAGTCCGCGACCGGTCATCTGTGCCACGCCCAAAAGCTTTACCCGGTAGCCCATGTCAGCGGCGGCATGAATGTCTTCGATGGTCACAGCCCCAATGCCTTCAAGCACCACACTGTCGAAATCAACTTCTGTGCCAAATGCAATTGCAGCGAGCAGTGCCAATTTATGCGCCGCATCAATCCCGCCCACGTCCAAATTGGGATCTGCTTCGAGGTAGCCTAGTGCGTTGGCTTCTGCAAAAACCTCTGCGTAGCTCAGGCCTGCATTTTCCATTCGAGTCAGGATGTAATTGCAGCTGCCATTCATTACGCCCAAGACGCGGTTGATTTTATTGCCAGCCAAGCCTTCCGTGAGCGCTTTCACAACTGGAATGCCACCCGCAACCGCCGCTTCAAACCGGATCACCTGGCCCGCCGCTTCGGCCGCGAGGGCCAGCGATTGCCCGTGCACAGCCAGCATGGCTTTGTTTGCGGTAACGACATCTTTGCCCGCGGCAATTGCTGCTTCGGTTGCGTCTTTGGCTGGGCCCTCATGGCCGCCCATTAATTCAACAAAAATATCCACGTCGTCGCGTTTGGCCAAAGCTACCGGATCATCTTCCCAAGCGAAGCCCGAAAGGTCGACACCGCGATCTTTAGAGCGTGATCGGGCAGAGACGGCGGTTACAACAATATCACGACCGGTGCGCAGCGAAATAATTTTGGCGTTCTTATGAATCATTTTGAGGACGCCAACGCCAACGGTGCCAAGTCCTGCTATGCCAAGTCGAAGAGGGGCTGCGGTCATAATACTTCCTTACAGGCTTAAATTCACAGCGTGTCTAATCACAAATTGACCGTGCCGCAACGGTGGTCGGATAGGAAGTTGGTCCAATTTAGCGGATATAGGTGCTTGGTTGATGTAGATCAGTTGGCTGAGAGATCTTTTGTGCGTAATTGATCTGCGCGCTGGCGCAAAGTTTCGAGCTGGCCTGCAATATCTGTAAGCTGCGTCTCATCCATCTCTTCGGGGATATTTTGCAGGGCGTCGGCGCTTAAAAACTCTGTAAATTCAGCTTGCGACGCGTCAAAAGGGGCTGCCTCTTCCAATTGTTGGAAAGATGCACAGCCTGTGAGTGTCGCGGCCAGCCCTAGGCTTAAAAGGTGCAGTTTTAATGTCATAAGCTGTTCCTAGACCGCTAATTGCAGCACGGCAAGTAATGGTGATTGATCTGAGCAAATGTTCAGTTAACATAGCGCAATGGCGCGCAAAACTGGATCTCACTCGGAAATTACTGGTCCAAAGATAAAACAAGCAGCGCTTGTGCTGTTCGCACGTCATGGGTTCGCTGCCGTGACCATGCGCCAAATTGCTGCGAATGTGGGCGTCCAAGCGGGTGCGATTTACAACTATACCCCTGATAAACAAGCTTTATTATTTGATCTTCTGCACGGCCATATGGCGGATTTACTGTCCAAGTGGGCGATGGAATTAGTGCCGAAAAACCCAATTGCAGCGCTTGATCACTTCGTGGCCTTCCACCTTGATTTTCACATAAAGCGACCAGAATTGGTGTTCATCTCTTATATGGAGCTGCGCAACCTTAGCGAGGCTAATTTCAAGGCCATCGTAGAACAACGACGAATTTATGAAAAAATTATTTATAATTTGATTTTGAGTGGAGTCGTTTCGGGTGATTTTTTAGTGCCTGATCCTAAAATTACCAGCTTAGCACTGATTGCGCTTCTCACGGGCCCAGTGGACTGGTTTCGCGAAGACGGTAGATTGACCAGCGATGAGTTGACGCGCCAATATTGCATTTTGACGCGTCAAGCTCTCGGGGTTAGTGCGCAGGCTTGATAAAGGTGCCGTTGCGCAGCTCGCTGAAGGCCTGCATCAGCTCTTGGCGGGTGTTCATCACGATGGGGCCATGCCAAGCGACCGGTTCATCAATAGGGGCACCAGAAATCAGCAGAAAACGAACTCCGTCTGGGCCGGCTTGCAAACAGACTTCATCGCCGGTGCCAAAACGGATCAAGGTGCGGTTGCCCGATAGATCCCGAATGTTGACCTCTTGGCCGGCCACCTCTTTTTCCAGCAAGATCCCGGTTGGCGCAGAGGCATCAACAAAAGCTGCAGCCCCGTCAAACACATAGGCAAAGGCTCGGCGGTAGGTGTCAATTTTGAAGGTCTTTTGCACGCCGGGTGGCACGTAAATATCCAGATACTGAGGATCTGCGGCGATTCCATCCACAGGGCCTTTTTTGCCCCAAAACTCGCCCACGATAACTTTGACGCGCGTGCCACCATCATCGATGACTTCTGGGATTTCAGTGCCCGCCACATCTTGATAGCGAGGATCAGTCATTTTCAGGCTGCCGGGCAAGTTACCCCATAGTTGAAACCCATGCATTTGGCCGTTTTGATTGCCCTGTGGCATCTCTTGATGCATAATCCCGCGTCCTGCAGTCATCCATTGCACATCCCCCGCGCCCAAGGTGCCCTTGTTGCCAAGGCTGTCGCCATGCTCAACTGTGCCAGACAACACATATGTGATGGTCTCAATGCCCCGGTGCGGATGCCACGGAAAGCCTTTTTCAAAATCTTCGGTCAATTCATTGCGAAAATCATCAAACAGCAGGAAAGGATCCATCTCGGAGGGATCTTGAAAACCAAAGGCACGGTGCAATTTGACACCGGCTCCTTCAAGCGTGGGCGTGGCTTGACGTGTCTCGAGAGTAGGGCGCAGTGACATTGGGCAATCCTTTGATCATTTAAGTGGTAAATAACGTGGCATGCGTTGAAATCAACTTCAACGCCGTGCCCACCAGCTGCTGGGCTTCAAACGTCCAGCGCGGTAGCGGTCCAGCCAAAGGGCAAGCCGCCTTGCCGGGGAGAGCGCTAAACGAAGCCAAAGCCGATGGGGCCAACTGTTTAAATCGCGATTGAACGGGCACACCCGCATGCAAATCGCGCAATCACTGCTCAATTTAGCCCAGAAAGAAAAGCATTTTTCAGCATCTGACGTCCATTTATTCACGCCTTGAATGGACGATGTGCCACCACCGACCTTGGGAGAGCCGAAGGGCAGGGCCTTTACCGGGCAGGCGTCAGCGCATTTGGTGCAAATATCACAAAATTTTGCGACGCCGGGCCGTTTGGGTTGGTCTATGTCCAAAGGCATATCTGTGAATATTTTTGAAAACCGCAACCGTGGGCCAAATTTTTGCGTGATGACCAATTGGTTGCGCGCATATTCTCCCAGACCCGCCTGCACCGCCATGGGAATAACCAAGCCCGTGTCATTCATCGAGGCTACAGCCTGATACCCCAGATTGCGAATATAGGCGGCAAGTTGCATCACGATGGCAGCTTCATGACTATATTCCCGGCCGGTTGCCGCTCCGCCAAGCGCCGAGGGGTAGGTGCGCACGAGATCTTTATCCATTTCATGACCCAAGACGATCACATGGCTGAGACCTTCCGGCAATCCGAGATCGGCCTGAGACATATCACGCACATCCACCCGTGTGTCATAAAGCCAACGCGGATCTAAGGCGGTCACCCCGCAGAGATCCGCACCAAAGAATCGTGACACTTTTTTTACATCCGCACTGGCCGCCTTGGGGCTGTCAAATAGGTGTTTGTCATCGGCGATTGGCGTATCGTTGCTGATGGGAGCCTGAAAGCCCTCGCGCCGACCTTGGCCTGCAAAGCGGTCTGTCATAATGTCAGAGATCAACCAACTGGCATTGCGCAGGGCAAAGTCTCTTTGAGTAAACCCGTCACCACGCCGCGGGGTGGCTTCCATCCGGTAGCTGGCAAAAAACGCATCGGTTTCGTCGGTGCGCACCGACGAATCCCAAAAGGCCCGCGAAAACACATCGTTTTTCTGAGAAAATCTTTTGAATTCAGATGTGGTTTCAATGCCGGCGGCAAGATCGCTTGGTTTTTGCATAAAATCATCTTGCAAAATCACAACCGAGATAACAAGCGTCGCAAATGGGGGCGACATGTCGGCTATGGATGCTCTTGTGCGCATACAAAAGAGATCAGGAGATTGCTCATGAAGATTGGATTTATTGGTTTAGGCAACGTCGGTGGTAAATTATCAGGCAGTCTGTTGCGCAATGGGATGAACCTGAGCGTCCATGATTTAAACTCGGTGTTCGTGGCGGATTTTGTGTCGCGTGGTGCGGCGGATGGGCTGGGCCCGGCGCATTTGATGCAAACCTGTGACGTGGTGATTACCTGCTTGCCAAGTCCGGCGGCCTCAGATGCGGTGGTGACAAAAATGTTGCCGCATGTGGAACCGGGTAAGATTTGGATGGAAATGTCGACCACAGACGCAAATGAGGTTAAACGCCTTGGCGCCTTAGTTGTAGGGGCAGGTGGGGAAGCGGTAGATTGTCCGGTTTCTGGTGGGTGCCATCGGGCGGATACCGGCAATATCTCGATCTACGCAGGCTGTACGCGTGAGACCTTCGACAAAGTGCTGCCAATCTTAACCTTTATGGGGCGACGAATTTTGCATGTTGGAGAGATTGGCAATTCCAGCACGTTGAAGGTGATGACCAACTATTTGGCCACCGCAAATTTGATCACTGTCTGCGAGGCTTTAACCGTGATGAAAGCGGCGGGCATGGATTTGGGCATGACCTATGAGGCGATTGCCATGTCATCTGGCACATCTTTTGTGCATGAAACCGAAAGCCAGCTAATTTTATCCGGCTCGCGGGACGTGAATTTTACGATGGATTTGGTGCAAAAAGATATCGGCCTGTTCCAAAAAATAGCAGATGATCACGGAGTACCTTTGGAAATTTTGCCTATGATCATCGATATCATGAGTGATGGGCAAAAACGATATGGCACTCGCGCCCAATCGGATCGCATTATTGAACGGTTGGAGGAAGCAACGGGCCTGAGCATTTTGGCCCCCGGTTTTCCTGAGGATTTGGTCGATGATGAGCTTGAAGAGCGGGGCTATGAGGTGGTTGTGCGTCGTTAGACGCAGTTTCAACTTTCATCTTTGGTCGTTTCAAGGCAGTTAAGCCCTGAGGCAACCGCCTCCAGCTTTGAAACTTGAGGTAGCGTGACATGTCGGATTCTGTAATCACCCAACTTAAGGCTTCGCGTGTGCGTCGCGGCTTTGCTCTATTAGTCATGATGCTTCTTGGATTTTTGCTCCTCTATTTGACGATGACCACCGACGCCAGTTTTTTTCATAAAGTCTTTCTTGTCGCCGTAGCGGCCGCAGTTTTGTGGATGGCCCGTGCAATGCAACGGGGCACTACGGGCTATATCGAGCTGCGCAACACGGGTTTGTTTTTTGAAGATGGTAGGACCTTGGCCTTGATCGATGATATCACGCGTGTCGAGCGTGGTGTTTTTGCTTTCAAACCGTCCAACGGTTTTGTTGTGAGCCTCAAACAGAAGACTGATCGCGCATGGATTCCAGGGATGTATTGGAAATTTGGCGCTCGAATCGGGATCGGTGGCGTCACTGCTCCTTCGGATGCAAAATTTATGTCGGACACTTTGGCCGTTTTAATCGCTGAACGCGAAGGTTCCTCCCTAATGGGCATGAAATTGTAAGAATTTCCGCGTTTAATTCGTCGAATACTCCCCTAAGGTGCGACACTACGGTCCACCCCATTTAAGGAATATTTTGATGTCCGCCCATGCTTCGCCTGAACCTAGCTTTCGCGACAGTGTCGATATTATGTTTAACCGCGCAGTTGCGCTTTTGGACTTGCCCCCCGGCTTAGCCGAAAAAATCAGGGTTTGTAATGCCACCTATACCGTCCGCTTTGGTGTGAGGCTGCGCGGAGAAATTAAAACGTTCACCGGTTACCGCGCGGTACATTCGGAGCATATGGAGCCTGTTAAAGGTGGTATCCGCTATGCGCTGGGCGTCAATCAAGATGAGGTTGAAGCGCTTGCGGCTTTGATGACCTACAAATGCGCCTTGGTTGATGCGCCTTATGGTGGCTCTAAAGGGGGGCTTCGGATTGATCCCTTGGCCTATGAGGAACATGAGTTGGAGCAAATCACCCGACGGTTTGCCTATGAGCTGATTAAACGTGACTTGATTCATCCCTCACAAAACGTGCCGGCCCCGGATATGGGCACGGGCGAACGAGAAATGGCTTGGATTGCCGATCAATACCAACGGATGAACACCACCGACATCAATGCGCGCGCCTGTGTGACTGGCAAGCCTGTGAACAGTGGCGGCATCGAGGGTCGGACCGAGGCGACTGGGCGCGGGGTACAATATGCGTTGCAAGAATTCTTCCGCCATCCAGAAGATATCGCTGCGGCTGGTTTGTCTGGCACATTGGATAGCAAGGCCATCATCATTCAGGGCTTGGGAAATGTGGGATATCACGCTGCAAAGTTCCTCAGCGAAGAAGATGGCGCACGGATTACGGCTGTCATCGAGCGTGATGGTGCCGTTAGCAATCCTGTGGGCTTGGATATTGAAGCGCTGAAAACATGGATTGCGGAAACCGGTGGTGTTAAAGACTTCCCGGGCGCCCTCTATACGCCAGATGGGCCTTCTATATTGGAAGCAGCCTGCGATATTTTGATCCCGGCCGCACTCGAAGGTGTGATCCACCGTGACAACGCTGGCCGTGTGCAAGCCCGTTTGATCGTTGAGGCCGCCAATGGCCCGGTGACGTCAGGGGGCGATGTGATCTTGCGTGACAAAGGCGTGGTGATCATTCCCGATATGTATGCTAATGCAGGCGGTGTTACGGTGTCGTATTTTGAATGGGTGAAAAATCTTAGCCATATCCGCTTTGGCCGGATGGAGCGGCGTCGTGAGGAGTCTCGCAATCAGTTGATCGTGGATGAGTTGGAGCGGTTGAGTCTCTCCAGAAACGTGAACTGGCAGCTTACGCCAAACTTTAAGGAGAAATACCTTAAAGGTGCCAGCGAGTTAGAACTGGTGCGCTCTGGCCTGGATGACACGATGCGCGGCGCTTATAACGACATGGCCGAAGTTTGGCGCAGCCGCAGCGATGTGCCTGATATGCGCACCGCCGCCTATTTAGTAAGCATCGATAAGGTTGCAGGCGCCTATAAGGCTAAGGGCCTTTGATGATCTAAGAAAACGTCAAGCACCTCTGCGGCAAGATCCAACGCCACAGGGGTTATGGTGCGAATTCGATCACACAATTGCGCGTACCATGGCACTGTGCCATACCCTCCCCTCACTGTCCCTCAAATGTTGACATAGGAAAGTGGCTATGAAATTTTAAGGGCAAGAGAGCGCGTCGATCGCAGGCTCATGGGTGGAGAATTCCAATTTTGCGACGTGTGCTAAAATGGATGATGGTAAAAACATTCAGCTTGATGAGCTTGGTGGTAATTATTTGTGTATTCAACTTGGTTTCGTTTCAAGCCCCGCTACTTCGATATGCATTATTGGTCAGCAATTTAACCGAATTTGACGGCGTAATTCAGATCATCTCTTTGCAGGTTTTACAGTTTTGTCTTTTGGCAATGTTGCTGCTCATACTTTCGAGTATCTCAGTTTTTGTGATGAAATCTGTGACTGCTGTTTTGCTGATTTGCAATGCGCTTGGGCTTTACTTTATGGTGACTTACGGCATCGAAATTGATCGCTCGATGATCGCTAATATCTTCAACACGGATTCTCGCGAAACAGCTGAGCTGTTGCATATCTCCATCGTTCCTTATGTCGTGTTCTTGGGTCTAATCCCGGCGCTGTTTCTAATGCTGGTCGGCGTGCGCGCACCGAGGCGCATTTGGCGTTTGGCCGGTTCGGTTGGGTCTATCGCAGTGCTGCTCCTGTGGATCATGGCCACATCTTTCACGGTGCTTTGGTATGATAAACATGCCTCGCGCATGGGTAGTAAGATCCTGCCGTGGTCGTATATTGTGAACACTGGCCGGCATTTTAACCGCTCGGCCATGGATAACCGAATGCAGGTTCTGCTGCCTGAGCCTAGTTTTATTGCTGAGAGCTCTTCAAGCAAAGATGTTGTGGTTCTTGTGGTCGGGGAGGCGGCCCGTGCAGATAGGTTTTCCGCACTGGGCTATGGGCGCAACACCAATCCCTTTACCGCAAGTCAAAATCTTGCAGCCTTTCCAATTGGATTATCCTGCGCCACAAATACCATCTCAGCGACCGCATGTATCCTCACCCATGAGGGCCGCGAGGCCTCGTCACGTACCACATTTGAACCCTTGCCAAGCTACTTAAAGCGGCAAGGCATCGCGACGATTTTCAGGAGCAATAACTCTGGCCCGCCACCGGTGGACGTAGACCTTTATCAAACCACAGCAGAGATCTTGGCCGATTGCAGCGCCGCAGATTGCCCCAAGCGCGGGTATGACGAGGTTTTGAATTGGAAGCTGTCTGAGCGGATCGAGCAAATGCAATCAGACCGAGTTTTTGTCACACTACACCAAACAGGCAGCCATGGGCCGGCCTATTATAATAAATACCCGGCGGAGTTCGAATATTTTACGCCAGTTTGCAAAACGGTTCAGATCGCAAAGTGCAGCGATGAAGAGCTGAACAACGCCTATGACAACACTATAAGATACACCGACAGTTTGATAGCCGATCTGATCTCACAATTGAAGCAGATGAAAAATGTAAACGCGGCAGTGATCTATGTGGCGGATCATGGCCAATCGCTCGGCGAAGACGGGTACTACCTACACGGCGCACCCATTGCATTTGCCCCAAAGGAGCAACGCGAAGTTCCATTTCTGGTGTGGATGTCTGAAGGTTTTCAGCAATCGCGCGGGCTCAGCAACGCGGCTATTTTGCGCGATGAAACCTTTCCACATGATTTTCCATTCCATAGCGTGATGGGCGCTTTCGGCCTGCGCAGCGACATCTATAAGCCGCAATTTGATGTTTTTAATATCAGTAAGGGTGGTTTGTAGCATGACATTTATGGATATTCTCACGCAGCCATTAAGAGTGTTTTACAGGCACAGCGTTCTGGTTTTTATGATGTTGCTTATCCTTGTATCGGCTTCGCTTTATCCCAGTGATTTGGAAAATGATTATACGGTCTCCAAGGGCGGGCAGGATATGCCTTTTGTTGTAGCGGTTGAGGATTATGGCCGTCACATAAATACCCTGCTGCCCTTTGCTATGGCCCTGGTGTTGAAGGATAAAGAAGGCCTCAAACAGCTTGGCTTCATTGCTGTGGCTGGGATTTTGGCGTCCCATGGGCCAAAGCGTTTATTAAATGATGTTGAAATTATGGGCACACGGCTTGGACAAAGGCCCAATTCCGTCACAAGCAAACACAACACGCCATCGGGCCATTCCACGCTTGCGGGGGCTTGTGCCTATTTCATCATGCGACGATATAGCTGGTGGCTAGGTGTTGTCGTGATTCCTGTTTTGTTGGCCACAATGTATGCACGTGTTATGTTGGACAAGCATACGATCTCTGCTACAGTTGCCGGAGGCGCAACCGGGCTTCTGGTGGCGGGCTTGTTTTCTACTAAATTTTCTGATTTCCGCAAAAGTCTATGGCGGTTATTTCGGGGTACCATGACAACGACCAACTCATCACCACGTGAACCATTCTCAAAAATGCTTCCAAATATTGTCACCATCTTTGGGATATGCGTTGGTCTGACAGCTGTAAGAATGGCGCTTCAGGGCAATATCAGTACAGCCCTTTATCTGCTTGTTTTCGCGATGATCTTGGATGCGGTGGATGGACGCCTTGCGCGAGTTTTGCAAAGTGAGAGTAAAATTGGTGCCGAGTTGGATACCCTTGCGGATTTTTTCAACTTTGGCATAGCAACGCCATTAGTGATCTATTTCACCATATTTGCCAATTCCGCAGCCGCCAGTTTCGGCTGGATCGCCGTGATGATCTTTTCTGTATGCTGTGCGTTGCGCTTGGCAAGGTTCAATGTAAGCCAAGTAGGCGAGGTGAAGTCTTTGAACTTCGTAGGCGTTCCAGCCCCCGCTTTGGCGTGTCTAGGCTTATCTCCACTGTTTTTGGTGATGGCCGGCGTTGATGTGGCCGAGCATTATGCGGTCCCAGCCATCATTTTTGTGGTCATCTGTGCAGCCCTTGCGGTGGGCACATTTCCGACAATTTCTCTGAAAGGCACAACGTTTCCGGCCTCTATGCGGTTGCTGGTCATGTTGATGGTCGCGATTTTTCTGGTCTGCCTGATCGTTTTTCCTTGGTACACTCTTTTGACGACCAATGCGTTGTATCTGTTGATAATCCCGATTTTTGCCTATTCGAATAGATCTAAGCCGGCTCCGGACGTTTAAATCATGACACTTAGAAGACCGATTCACCCTCTGGTGCTTGTTGTGCTATCTGTGGCCGTCGTTTTTTTGCTGCACAACGCCACATTCTGGAGCCATTGGGCTGAGATTTTTCACGGTTCACTCTGGCGTGGACTCGTATTTGCGGGAGCATTTTTTCTGCTCTGCTGCGGTCTTGTGTTTGTTTTCGCTTTCAATTGGTTTTTGCGCCCGCTCATTGCGATCTTGTTTGTCCTCTCGGCGCTCACATCTTTTTACATGGACCAATTGGGTATCGTGATTGACCGCGAAATGATCCAAAATGTGGTCGCCACCACCTTCACCGAAGGTAAACATCTGATCACAGTTCCATTCGTGCTTTGGGTGGGGTTGGCCGGGCTTCTGCCTGCGGTCTTGGTCTTGTTCATACGTCTGTCGCATCGCGGTATTGTAACCTCCATATGGCAAAACCTGCTGGCATTTGTGCTCTGTGTGGTTGGATTTGTGGGCTTGATTGCGACGGATCTAAAGGGAAATGCTTCCGTTTTGCGCACGCGCATTGATCTGAAATCCAGTTTTCAACCGCTTGCACCCATTGTGGAAACGTTCCGTTATGGTGCTATGATTACGCGTTCGGCTGCCTTGGAGTTCAACAAAATTGGCCTTGATGCGGTCCTCTCTGAGAATTTCAAAGCATCAGAAAGGCCAAAGCTGACAGTGGTAGTGGTGGGCGAAACAGCCCGCGCGCAGAATTTCAGTTTGGGTGGATATGGGCGTATGACTAATCCAGAGCTGGCTCAGAAAGATATTGCATATTTTGACAATGTTTCGAGCTGTGGCACATCCACGGCCGTATCTTTGCCCTGTATGTTTTCCAAATTTGACCGCGTTAACTATTCCTATGAGCGCGGCAAATCTCATGAAAACGTATTGGATATTATTCAACGAGCCGGGTACCGGGTTGAATGGATCGACAATAATACTGGCGACAAAGGGCTTGCTGCGCGGGCGACCTATTCCTCCGTGACTTATGCGAATGATCCTGAGTTTTGCAGTGAAGGCGAGTGCCTCGATGGTATTTTGGGCGCTGAAGTGGCTCGGCGATTGGTGGACATTCAATCCGACACGGTTTTGGTCTTGCACCAAATTGGCAGCCATGGCCCCGCGTATTATCTGCGATATCCACAAGCTTTGGAGAGGTTTCAGCCAGCTTGCCGCACCGCGGATTTCAGCGATTGTACTGCGCAAGAAGTGACCAATGCCTATGACAATACAATCGCCTATACTGATAAGGTAGTGGCAGATTTGATTGACCTTCTGGCGATGCAAGAGGGGCTGAGTACATCGCTGATATATGTATCGGATCATGGGGAGTCTCTGGGAGAGAAGGGCCTATACCTACATGGTGCGCCTTACTTCATGGCCCCCGATGAACAAACCAAAGTTCCAATGCTGATCTGGATGTCTGATGGCTATCAAAGCGACACAGGGGCAAACCTTGAGTGCTTGACGGCAGGGCCTACTGCAGACTATTCCCACGCAAATCTGTTTCATACTCTGTTAGGTATGACTGGAGTTGAGACTTCTTTGCGTGACCCTGAGCTTGATATTTTTGACACCTGTAGAAAGACATCCAATGGCTGAAAATCGCAAACCACATGAGAAAGTGTATGGCATCGCCCATGTATATGCGGCGGCCTCCTATTCGTGGAGTGGCGCAAAACGGCTTTGGGGCGAGACAGCCTTTCGGCATGAACTGCTGGCAGGTGGGCTTGTCTTGGTGCTTTTCGCCGTGATTGGCGCGGCCAGTGTTTATTTCATAGGTGCTGTTTTGCTGATTTTTCTGACCTTGGTGGCGGAAGCGCTGAACACGGCCATTGAAGAAATTGTGGATCTTGTATCTCCTGAATGGTCACTTGCGGCAAAACATGCCAAAGACCTCGGATCATTCGCCGTGTTCTGTATGCTTTGTTCAAACGGGATTTTTGCGCTCTTCGTGACTCTAACAACTTTTGATTGGATTTAGTCCTATGAACATGATGAAAGTCATCGTCGTCCCAATGCACCCTGAGGGCCGAAAATTTGTGGCTATTTTTGCCGCCATTACAGCCGCACTTTGGCTGGTCTGGGAGCCGTTGTTTTGGATGGGCGTTGGCATGACGGTATGGTGCTATTATTTCTTCCGCGACCCGGTTCGCTCAGTGGCGCAAAAGCCGGGGTTAATTTTGTCGCCAGCGGATGGAGTTGTTTCCTTGATTACGAAGAAGGTTCCACCGGTCGAAATGCTGTTGGGAGACAAGCCTTTGACTCGTGTGTCGGTGTTTATGAATGTGTTCAATTGCCATGTGAACCGGGCACCAATGGCCGGTGAGGTGATTGCAATTACGTATCATCACGGGAAATTTGTAAACGCATCCCTCGACAAAGCCAGCGAGCATAATGAGCGCAATTCCATTACCATCGAAGCTGCGGACAAAACCCGGATTGGAGTTACCCAAATTGCCGGATTGGTTGCACGTCGTATTGTGTGTTTCACAAAACTTGGCAATGGCCTCAGCGTGGGAGAACGGTTTGGCCTCATCCGGTTTGGCAGTCGCTTGGATGTGTTTTTGCCTGAGGGAATTGAACCTGCGGTCGGTTTGGGTCAGACGGCGGTGGCCGGTGAAACTATTTTGGCGCATCTTGGCGGGATTAATGAAGAGTGGCCGATTCAATCTGTCTAATGCCGTCTTATAAGTCCTGTTTGGCACAGGTTGCGCGATCTAGCTCTTGCCAAACAGGCCATATTTTTATTCACTGCACCGTGTTCCTTTATTGCCGGTGACTAAAAATGCGCTTTTCAGCTTTGAAAATTCTCACTGAAGGCTTGACCGGCAATCGCGGTTGGGGGGCACATTGGCGCGATCCTGAACCGGCTGAAGACTATGACATCATCATCATTGGTGGCGGTGGGCATGGGCTGGCGACGGCCTATTACTTGGCCAAGGAACACGGTCTCAAGAAAATTGCGGTGCTCGAAAAAGGCTATATCGGTAGCGGTAGCATCGGGCGCAATACCACCATTGTCAGGGCAAATTATTTTTTGCCGGGCAATTCGGAGTTTTATTCGCATTCCCTTAAGCTTTGGGAAAGTCTGGAGACTGATCTCAATTACAACGTCATGCATTCCCAGCGAGGCCAAATTGGCCTGTTTCACAGTGATGGGCAGCGCGATGCTGCCGTCCGCAGAGCCAATTCCATCCGCAATCAAGGAGATGACGCCGAGCTGTTAAGCGTAGACCAGCTGCGCAAAATGTTGCCTTATTTGGATTATGATCAGGGCCGCTTTCCGATTTATGGCGGCTTGTTGCAGCGCCGGGCAGGAACTGCGCGACATGATGCGGTGGCTTGGGGCTATGCCCGCGGCGCGGATCAGCGCGGGGTGGATTTAATCCAAAACTGCGAAGTGACAGGAATTGATATCAAGGGTGGGGTGGTGCAGGGCGTGCAAACCTCTCGCGGGGCCATTCGGGCCAAAAAGGTGGGCATTGTGGTGGCCGGGCGCAGCAGCCAAGTCGCCGCGATGGCGGGCATGCGCTTGCCGATTGAAAGCCATGTGTTGCAGGCTTTCGTCACCGAAGGTCTTAAACCCTGCATCGACCATGTGATCAGCTTTGGTATGGGGCATTTCTACATCAGCCAATCAGACAAAGGTGGGCTGGTGTTTGGCGGTGATCTGGACATGTATGCCAGCTATGCTGCACGGGGCAATTTGCCGATGGTTGAACATGTGGCCGAAGCGGGGATGACCTTGATGCCAATGATTGGCAAGGCCCGGATGCTGCGCAGTTGGGGGGGGATTATGGATATGACCCCGGATGGCTCGCCCATTATCGATAAAACCCATATTGAAGGCTTATACTTGAATGCAGGCTGGTGTTACGGCGGCTTTAAGGCGGTGCCGGCCTCTGGGAACTGCTTTGCCCATTTGATGGCCACTGGCACCGCGCATGCGGCGGCGCAGGGCTTCCGGCTTGATCGCTTTCGAACCGGTCGCGGTTTGATGGATGAAGAGGGCACCGGCGCCCAACACAATCTGCATTAGGGGGGTAGGGTGGCTTTCTCTTACTCGAAATTTGGGCTTATAAGACATGAGGGTTTGATCACATGCGGATAGAGTGCCCCCTCTGCGGCGCGCGCGATCGGCGCGAGTTTTACTATGCTGGCCACGCTGGTGCATTGGAGCGTCCAGATCCCGGAGCCTCAGCAGAGGTTTGGGACGATTACTTACACAATCGTGATAATCCGGCCGGGTTGACCGAAGATCTGTGGCATCACGAGATGGGCTGCGGTGCTTGGCTTGTCGTGCATAGAGATACTGTCACACATGCGGTGCTCGCTGCGCGCTTAGCTAAAGGAGATCAGCTATGAGGGTCTCTGGCAAAGGGTTGATCGACCGCGAAACGGTACTCAACTTCAAATTCAATGGTCAGCCGTTTCAAGGCTTTGTTGGTGATACCCTTGCCAGCGCGCTTTTGGCGAATGATCAAAGACTGGTGGCCAGGTCGTTCAAATATCACCGCCCGCGTGGGATCATGACGGCAGGATCGGAAGAGCCAAATGCTTTGGTCACAATTCAACGGGGCAAAGCACAAGAGCCCAACATCCGTGCGACCGTTCAACCGCTCTATGAGGGGCTGGTGGCGGAATCACAAAATGCATGGCCTTCACTCAAATTTGACGTTTTAGGGGTGAACGACCTGTTTTCACCATTTTTGGCAGCTGGGTTTTACTACAAAACATTCATGTGGCCTCGGGCCTTTTGGGAGCGGGTCTACGAGCCGTTTATTCGCCGTGCGGCTGGTCTTGGCGCCTTGGCTGAGGCCTATGATTATGATCTTTACGAGAAAGCGTTTGCGCATTGTGATGTGCTAATCATTGGGGCTGGCCCATCTGGTTTGGTGGCAGCGTTGACGGCGGCGCGTGCTGGTCTGGATGTGATTTTGGCGGATGAGAATGACCGTCTTGGCGGGCGATTGTTGTTGGAAGTTGAAAAGGTTGCAGGCGTCGCAGGCCATATTTGGGCTGACGATGTTTTTGCCGAGTTGGCAGGCTTGGCCAATGTGCGGATCCTGATCAACACCACTGTCACGGGCGCTTATGATCAGGGTACTTATGGCGCGTTGGAGCGGGTGGGGCATCATCTTGAAATGGCCCCTGAGGGGCTGCCTCTGGAGAGCTTCTGGCGCATCACGGCCAAACGCGCCATTCTTTGCGCTGGTGCCCTAGAGCGGCAAATAGCCTTCCCTAACAATGACCGCCCTGGCATTATGACTGCCAGCGGGATGCGCAGCTATCTCAATCGCTATGGCGTGAGCCCGGGACAGAAAATTGCAGTGTTTGGCAACAACTCTGACGCTCACCGTACCGCCCGTGATTTTGCCGAGGCCGGTATTGAGGTGGTGGCTATGATTGACAGCCGCGAGGGGGTTTCAGCACAAGCGGATTACCCTATCTATGCGGAGGCTGAGGTTGTGGGCACCTCTGGCCGCTTGGGCCTCACGAGCATCACCATCCGCCATAGTGGCGGGCTTAAAACCATTGAGTGCGATGCTTTGGGTGTATCAGGAGGGTGGAATCCGTCGGTGCATCTCACCTGCCATATGAATGGCAGACCTGTGTGGGATACAAGCTTGGCCAGCTTCCTACCCAAAGACGGTGCTATTCCCGGCCTTGTGGTCGCTGGCGCAGCCTCGGGGGTGATGACCACCGCAGGCGCATTAGCGCAGGGTTATGAGATGGCGCAAAGCTTGGCGAAGGATCTGGGTAAACGGCCAAAGGCCAGTGACCTGCCGCAGGCTGAGGACAGGCCTTATGAGATTAAACCCTTTTGGGACGTCGGTGGTAAAGGCCGGGCATGGTTGGATTTCCAAAATGATGTGACGACGAAAGATGTGAAACAAGCCGCACAGGAGAATTTCCGCTCGGTTGAGCATATGAAGCGTTACACCACTCAAGGTATGGCGACGGACCAGGGTAAAAATTCGAATGTGACGGCGCTTGCGGTTTTGGCAGATGCCACCGGACGCGGTATCCCCGAAACTGGCACCACGACATTCCGCCCGCCCTATGTACCGGTAGCAATGGCGGCTCTGGGTGCGGGTGGGCATGGCAAGGGCTTCGCACCGGAGCGATTTTTGACCAGCGATAGTGCAACTCGAGCGTTAAATGCGCCGATGATAGAGGCGGGACTGTGGTTTCGGCCCAGTTATTTTCCGAAAGACGGTGAAACCCATTGGCGGCAAGCCTGCGACCGAGAGGTTTCGATGGTGCGCACTGCGGTTGGAGTTTGCGATGTGTCGACACTGGGAAAAATCGACATTCAAGGCCCGGATGCAGCGGCGTTTTTAGATCTACTTTACACCAATTTGTTTGCCTTTTTAAAGGTGGGTCGGGTGCGCTATGGGTTGATGTTACGTGAAGATGGCCATGTCATGGATGATGGTACCTGCGCGCGGCTGGGTGAAAGGCATTATTTAATGACCACTACAACTGCAGCCGCAAGCGAAGTGTTGCGGCATATGGATTTTGTGCATCAAGCGTTGCGACCGGATCTGGATGTGAGTTTCACCTCCGTGACTGAACATTGGGCTCAGTTTGCCGTGGCGGGGCCGCAGGCGCGGGCTTTGCTCAATGGAATTTTAGATCGTAAAATCAGCGACAAAACGATGCCCTATATGGGTTGCGGCGCGATGCAATTGGGCGGTATCGCGGGCCGTCTGTTTCGCATCTCCTTTTCGGGCGAACATGCCTATGAGCTGGCGGTGCCGGCGCGCTATGGCGACAGCCTGTTTCGCCTGTTGCTGACACGGGCCGATGCTTTGGGCGGTGGGCCTTATGGCATGGAAGCGCTAAATGTGCTGCGGCTTGAGAAGGGGTTTATCACCCATGCGGAAATTCATGGCCGCACAACAGCCTTTGACATTGGCATGCGGCGGATGATTTCTGACAAAAAAGATTGCATTGGCAAATCCATGGCTGCCCGGCCGGGTCTCAATGGGCCAGAACGTGATCAGCTGGTTGGGCTGCGGCCGGTGGGGGCGGTGAAACAAATCATCCCGGGGGCGCATTTATTTGAACCGGATGCCACGCCAATTCGGCAGAATGATCAAGGCTATGTGACTTCAATGTGTTACTCGCCCACGATCAAATCGATCATTGCACAGGCCTTTTTGTGTGATGGGCGCAACCGGATGGGGCAGACCGTGAAGATGGTAGAACACCTGAGCGGCGTCACTACGCTCTGCGAGGTATGCAATCCGGTTTTCTTTGATCCTGAAGGAGGGCGTCTTCGTGGTTGAATTATACCCAACAGCAGCTGCTGAAAAAGCTTTGCCCCTAAAGATTGGTGATGTATCTGTTTCTGAGGTGGCGACTTCCTTGTTTTTGGTTGCCCCCTTCAACGGGAAGTCAGCACAGGCGGTTGCAGTTTTGAACACGCAGATGGGGTTGGAATGGCCCGCAGTGCATGAGCTGAAGCGCACCGGAGGGGCCTATGCGCTTTGGTTTGATCACGCGCATGTTGCGCTTATGGGTCTTGAGCCATCGACTAAACTGACCCGATATGCGGCGGTGACGGATGTGAGTGATGGCTGGTGCATCGTCGATGTATCAGGGCCCTCAGTGCGCGACGTCTTGGCTCGGCTCACGCCGTTGGACCTGCGTCCTAAAAGCTTCAAGACCGGGATGACACAGCGCAGCATGATCATGCATATGCAGGCCAGCATCACCTGCTTGGGCAAATTCCGGTTTCGGATGATGGTGTTTCGCTCCATGGCGCAGACCTTGGTCCATGAACTGACCACGGCGATGGAATCAGTGGCGGCGCGCGCGCAGAAGGTTTAGGAAAAGCCTATGTCATTGCCACCTGGATTTTTAGACGAACTGCGCAGCCGGACCTCGATCTCACAGGTCGTGGCCCGCAAAGTCATGTGGGACAGCCGAAAATCCAATCAAGGCAAGGGTGATATGTGGGCACCATGCCCGTTTCACCAGGAGAAATCTGCGAGCTTTCACGTCGATGACCGTAAGGGCTATTACTACTGTTTTGGCTGTCACGCTAAAGGTGATGCGCTGGGCTTTATAAAAGAAACTGAGAATGTTTCTTTTATGGAAGCGGTCGAGATTTTGGCCCGGGAGGCTGGCATGCCGATGCCTGAACGAGACCCGGAAGCTCAACAAAAGGCTGACAGACGGACGCAATTGGCCGATGTGATGGAGCAGGCTTTGCAGTTTTTCAAACTGCAGTTGAACACCAGCGCGGGCGCCGATGCGCGGAGCTATTTGACCGGGCGTGGCTTGACGCAAAAGGCTTTTGACAGGTTTGAAATTGGCTTTGCACCTGACGCTTGGCAGGGATTGTGGGTCCACTTAACCACTAAGAGTGTTGAGGATGAGTTGATTTTGGCGGCGGGGCTGGCAAAGCCGTCGAACAAGGGCAAGCGCCCTTATGATACTTTCCGCAACCGCATCATCTTCCCAATCCGAGATCCCCAGGGCCGTTGTGTCGGCTTTGGTGGGCGGGCGATGGACACGAATGACAATGCCAAATACCTGAACTCGCCAGAAACTGAATTGTTCGACAAGGGCCGCAGTCTTTACAATCATCGTGCAGCCCGAGAGGCGACTGGTAAGGGGCATACCCTTATTGTCGCCGAGGGTTACATGGATGTAATAGCACTGACCGAGGCTGGATTTGACGCGGCGGTCGCGCCTTTGGGTACGGCAATTACAGAAACGCAATTGCAGCTGATGTGGCGGGTGTCGGATGAGCCTATCATTGCACTGGACGGAGACACAGCCGGAATTCGGGCCGCTCAGCGGTTGATTGATTTGGCTTTGCCCTTGTTGGAAGCTGGAAAATCCTTGCGCTTTGCAGCGATGCCCGCGGGACAAGACCCGGATGATTTGATCCGTGCCGGCGGGCCGGGGGCTATGCAACACTTGTTAGACACGGCGCGGCCAATGATCGATTTGCTGTGGGAGCGAGAGGTGCATGGCAAAAACTTTGACAGTCCCGAGCGTAAAGCTTCCCTCGATAAAATTCTGCGAGAAAAGCTCCAGCTGATCAAAGACGCGTCAATCCGGGGTTACTACGGTCAGGCTGTGAAGGATATGCGCTGGGAGTTGTTTCGTCCGAAAATGCAGAGTCGCAAATTCATTCCAAAGGGTGGAGCGGCGCCTGCAGCAGCGCAAGCGACAACCCGATCCTCCTCTTTGGCCAGCTCATCGGAGCATAGCCATGTGCTAAGACAATCGGTAATTTTGGCGAGTCTGTTCAAAGCGCCAGAAGCATTGGCCGCTGTCGAAGGGCAATTGGAAGATCTGCAATGCGTCAAACCCCAACATCGCGATATGCAGCAGTTTTTGTTGCAATACACAGGAGCTCTGGAAGGGCTTTGGGAGGCGGCGGAACACCTATTTGGAACACAGGTCCTTGAAACTTTACTCAAGCTTCCCCATGTGCGCATAGCACCCTCTGTGCGAAACTGCGATGATGTTAAATTGGTGATTGACTGCCTTCAACAAGAGTTCGCTCAGATGTTTGCAACCGATGCCCATGGGCGGGAGGTGGCGGAGGCGGTGCAGGATCTTTCAGATTTGGATGATGAAGGACTTACTTGGCGGCTCAGCGAGTCAGCAAAGCATATGCAAGCCACGACACAAGGCACGCAGGAAGATAAAACAGAATATAAAACCGCTAAGAACGGCTTGAAAGTGAAGCTGGAAGAGCAAAATACATTAGATAATTTGCTTGAGCAGATCAATTTTTCAAAACCTAACCGACAGTAAGCTCTGTGGGGGTGGGAACTGGTAACCGAATCAGGCTAGATAGCGGAGCGAATCAGTTTGGATGCCGATTCGTTATGATGTTCAGTCGAGAGTCCCAAGGACAAGGAGCCACAGCGCATGGCCGCCAAGGATAATGACGACCGCAAGCAAGATGCCGCCACAAAAGAGCCGATGATTGACATGAGTCAAACAGCGGTCAAAAAGATGATTGGCGATGCACGCGAGCGTGGCTATATCACATATGATCAGCTCAATACGGTTTTGCCACCCGACCAGGTCTCATCCGACCAGATTGAGGATGTGATGTCGATGCTGTCGGAAATGGGCATTCAGGTGACTGAAGAGCACGAATCCGAAGAAGAAGACAAAGGCCCAACGGATTTGGTTTCAACAAACCAAAACCGAGATTTGGCTTTGGCCGGCGCGAATAACGAAAAATTAGACCGCACAGATGACCCGGTTCGGATGTATCTGCGCGAAATGGGTTCGGTTGAGCTTTTGAGCCGTGAAGGCGAAATTGCGATTGCCAAGCGCATCGAAGCTGGTCGCAACACAATGATTGCCGGGCTATGTGAAAGTCCACTGACCTTCCAAGCTATTACCATCTGGCGTGACGAATTGCTCAGCGAAGATATTTTGCTGCGCGATGTGATCGATTTGGAAACCACATTCGGCCATCATATGGGCGAAGAGGAAGAGGCCGCTGTTGTAGCCCCTGTCGTGGCTCCTGGCGTCGCGGACGCTGGTGGTAACGAATTGGATGCTGATGGCAATCCGATTGTTGTGGATGACGACGAGGATGAAGATGAAGGCGCCAACCTGTCGCTTGCGGCTATGGAAGCGGCTCTGAAACCTCGGGTTTTAGAGACTTTGGAAATTATAGCGCGTGATTATACCTTGCTGTCCCAAATGCAGGATGTGCGCATCTCAGCGACTTTGAACGAAGATGAAAGATTCTCCGACGACGCGGAAGCCAAATATCAAAAATTGCGTTTCAAAATTGTGTTGTTGGTGAATGAATTGCACTTGCATAACAACCGGATCGAAGCTTTGATCGACCAACTCTACGGCATCAATCGCCGGATCATGTCGATTGACAGCTCTATGGTGAAGCTGGCTGACCAAGCTCGGATCAACCGTCATGAATTCGTTGATGCCTATCGCGGGCGCGAGCTGGATCCAAACTGGTTGACTGACATTAACGAAAAACCGGGCCGCGGCTGGAAAATGTTCATGGAACGCAGCATTGGTAAAGTTGAAGAGCTGCGAGCTGAAATGGCTCAGGTCGGGCAATATGTTGGTCTCGACATCAGCGAATTCCGTCGCATTGTTCAGAAAGTTCAAAAAGGCGAAAAAGAAGCGCGCCAAGCGAAAAAAGAAATGGTTGAGGCCAATCTACGCTTGGTGATTTCGATTGCGAAAAAATACACCAACCGCGGTTTGCAGTTTTTGGATCTGATCCAAGAGGGTAATATTGGTTTGATGAAAGCGGTTGATAAGTTTGAATATCGCCGTGGTTATAAGTTCTCAACTTACGCGACTTGGTGGATCCGTCAGGCCATCACGCGCTCAATCGCCGACCAAGCGCGTACCATCCGTATTCCGGTGCATATGATAGAAACTATCAACAAGCTTGTCCGCACTGGACGTCAAATGCTGCATGAGATTGGCCGTGAGCCAACACCTGAGGAATTGGCGACCAAGCTTCAAATGCCTTTGGAAAAAGTACGCAAAGTGATGAAAATTGCCAAAGAGCCAATTTCTTTGGAGACACCAATTGGCGACGAGGAAGACTCCCAACTTGGGGATTTCATCGAAGACAAAAACGCTGTTTTGCCTTTGGACAGCGCGATTCAAGAAAACCTAAAAGAAACCACAACTCGGGTTTTGGCGAGTCTCACCCCGCGCGAAGAGCGGGTGCTGCGGATGCGCTTTGGGATTGGTATGAATACGGATCACACTTTGGAAGAAGTGGGCCAACAGTTCAGCGTCACGCGGGAGCGTATTCGCCAGATTGAAGCCAAAGCTCTCCGCAAGCTCAAGCATCCAAGCCGCAGCCGCAAACTGCGCAGCTTCCTCGATCAATAGAAGTTATGATCCTGATTTAAAAAGCCTTGCTCTGCAGGGCCTTTTTTTTGAACAAGACGGAGCGTTGCGTGATAGCTGTTTTGATGGTGTGAAATTTGCTTGGTTTATATGCTCTGCACACAAAATACGGTAGGGGTAATTACCCCCTACCCAAACCGTGGTGAATTGTTATAATGGAAGAGTGATAAGTGAGCGGAACGCGCTTCACGCAAACTAAAAGGGGATGGCACATGCGTTGCCCGTTTTGTGGAAATGTTGACACTCAAGTAAAAGATTCGCGCCCTGCTGAGGACCATGTTTCGATCAGGCGGCGGCGGTTTTGCCCGGCTTGTGGAGGCCGTTTTACGACCTATGAGCGGGTGCAACTGCGTGATTTGGTTGTCATCAAGTCAAACGGTCGCCGTGAAGATTTTGACCGCACTAAACTCGAGCGCTCAATTCGCATCGCCTTGCAAAAACGTCCGGTTGAGCTGGAACGGATGGATCAAATGATCTCAGGTATCGTGCGCCGGTTGGAAAGTATGGGCGACACAGATATTCCGTCAACATCGATTGGTGAGATTGTGATGGAAGCTTTGGCGCGGATTGACACCGTGGCCTATGTGCGCTTTGCCAGCGTCTATAAAAACTTCCAAGCTGCAGATGATTTCGATAAGTTTGTCTCCGAGCTGAGGCCAAATTTGCCGTCTGAGGAGTGAGCGCCTTAAATGATGCACGCTATATGACGTTGGCCCTGAATTTGGGCAAACGGGGGCTTGGCAATGTCTGGCCCAATCCGGCCGTGGGGTGCGTTATCGTCAAGGATGGCAGGATCATTGGTCGAGGATGGACCCAACCGGGTGGCCGTCCCCATGCCGAAGTTATGGCTCTGCGCCAAGCAGGCTCGCAAGCCCAAGATGCAACCGCCTATGTCACCTTAGAGCCCTGTGCTCATCATGGCGCGACGGGCCCATGTGCGGAGGCTTTGGTCGCGGCGGGTCTTGTCCGCTGCGTGGTGGCGGTCACCGATCCTGATCCGCGGGTCGCGGGAGCCGGGATCGCACAGATGCAAGCTGCCGGTATCGACGTGGCACAAGGTTGCATGAGCGCCGAAGCCAGCGCTGCCCACCGTGGCTTTTTTAGCCGCGTCACCAAGGGCCAGCCAAGGGTTACGTTGAAGTTGGCGATGTCGGTGGATGGTCAAATAGCTACTCAGAGCGGTGAAAGCCAATGGATCACTGGTCCACAAGCGCGGCGGGATGTGCATGCCCTGCGCGCCGGTCATGATGCTGTTTTGGTGGGAAGTGGTACCGTAAGGGCTGATGACCCGAGCCTGACTGTGCGGGGCTTAGGCCGCATTCCCCAACCTGTTCGGATTGTAGCCTCTCAAGATTTGAATTTTGCAGGTACTGCCTTAAAAGCATCGCGAGATCTTTCCCCGCTTTGGCTCTGTCACGGGCCGAACTCAGTGGGCATAGAGACTTGGCGCGATGCCTGTGATCAATTGCTTGAGGTGCCCAAGGCGGGCGATGGTCAGCTTGATTTATCCGCGATGCTGGAAAGTCTCGGGGCTCAGGGCCTAACCTCAGTGTTTTGTGAAGGTGGCGGCCGCTTGGCGGCCTCTTTGCTCAATGCGGATTTGGTGGATGATGTTATCGTCTACACGGCGGGACTGGTGCTTGGTGCGGATGGTCTGGCGGGCGTCGCAGATTTGGGTATTGAGCGTTTGCAAGAGGCACAACGGTTTGGCTTGGTCAGTTGCCGCCAAATTGGTGCGGATATACGCCAGCATTGGCGCGTGAGTGTTTAGCGCCACCGGTGGGACTGGCTGGCAAACGTGCCCTGAAATTTCGTCAGCATCTGCAAACCCACTCCAGTTTTTATCTCAGATTCTTTACTTAGGCGTTTGATCAACACTTTAATTGCCAATGCGTGCACGGGGCGGCTGTTCCCGTATTGGATAATATCCGTTATATTATTAGAAATGATAACGCCAACGGCTGTCGCCCATACATCGATTATTTGTGTGAAGGGCTTGTAGCTGCTCTTGGCGGGCCAAAATCCGGCATCTCCAGCGTTGAAGCCAACCCGCCAAGCGAGCCCGCTGGCGGGTTCAAGCATCTTGTCCAATCGTCCAAGAATAGGCCATGTGGCCCCTGAAGGAATAGAAAATCACGGCCAATATTATTCGTCACTATTAAATGACTTAATAAATTGCTATTTTAAATATGGTTGCAAGATCTAATTCTAATTCTAATTCTAATTCTAATTCTAATTATCTTAACTTGTTCTTAAACGCGAATTGCCCCAGTTTCAATTCAAACTGTGACCCTTGCCCCAAGCGGGTACTGGGGGTAGGGACTTCTGAAAGGGGAAAACCATGTTTACAGGTATCATAACTGATGTTGGCGCTATTCGCTCTTTGACTCAGCTGGGTGACCTGCGCATTGAAATTGAGACGAGTTATGATCTTTCCTCGGTTGCGATCGGTGCTTCGATTTCCTGTAACGGTGTTTGCCTGACCGTCGTTGAGAAAACAGCTAACAGATTTGCCGTCGATGTCTCTGCTGAAAGCGTTGCTTTTACAAATATCAGTGACTGGCATCTGGATGCGCCGATAAATCTCGAACGGGCCTTGAAGGTCGGTGACGAGCTGGGCGGGCATATCGTATCTGGCCATGTGGACGGTGTGGCCGAGATTATTGCGATGCTCGATGAGGGCGACAGCACGCGGGTCATTCTGCGTGCGCCTGAGGGATTGGCCAAATTTATAGCCCCAAAAGGCTCGCTGGCCTTGAATGGCACATCTTTGACTGTAAATGAAGTCAACGGCGTAGAATTTGGTATTAACTTCATCCCGCATACCAAAGCTGTGACCACTTGGGGCGTGTCAAAGGTGGGTGATCGGGTGAATTTGGAAATTGACACTTTGGCGCGCTATGTCGCGCGCTTGCAAGATTGGACTTAAGAAATGAATGATCTGCTGCCATTTGAAACGCCGGGCGCTGTTGAGCGTGATTTGGTAGATGTGATCTCGCCGATTGAGCAGATTATCGAAGATGCACGCAATGGTCGGATGTTTGTGTTGGTTGACCACGAAGATCGCGAGAACGAAGGGGATCTCGTTATTCCTGCGCAAATGGCGACACCAGTAGCGATCAACTTCATGGCCCGCTATGGCCGCGGCTTGATCTGCCTCACATTGGCCAGCGAGCGGGTTGAGGCTTTGGGCCTACAATTGATGTCGACCTATAACTCCTCGCGCCATGAAACCGCCTTCACCATATCCATTGAGGCCCGCGAAGGTGTGACCACAGGTATTTCAGCCCATGATCGCGCTCGCACTGTGGCGGTGGCTATTGATGCTAGTAAAACTGCGGCAGACATCGCAACACCAGGCCATGTCTTCCCGCTGCGCGCCAGAGATGGCGGCGTTTTGGTGCGTGCAGGCCATACGGAGGCGGCCGTTGATATTTCACGTCTGGCTGGCTTGAATCCATCGGGCGTTATTTGCGAAATCATGAATGATGATGGCAGCATGGCGCGCTTGCCTAATCTTATCGGATTTGCAAAAGATCATGGCCTAAAAATTGGCACGATCAGTGACTTGATCGCCTATCGCCGCCGCCACGACAATCTGGTGCGGGTTAAGGGCGAGCAGGTCATCCAGTCTGAATTCGGTGGCGAATGGCACATGCGGATTTTTAACGATGAAACCCAAGGAGCCGAGCATATAGCTTTGGTCAAGGGCGACATCAGCGGTGCGGAGCCTGTCTTGGTGAGGATGCACTCGCTTGATCCGATGTTGGACATGGTGGGCGCTGGACCCGAAGGCCGGGCGTTTGAATTTTCGCAATCTATGAAGATTATTGCAGATGAGGGCCGAGGCGTTTTGGTGCTTTTGCGTGATTTGCACATGAAAATCAGCGCAACAGACGATGGCAGCCCGCAAACTTTACGCCAATATGGCGTCGGTGCGCAGATTTTGTCTTCTCTTGGTTTGTCAAAGCTCACTTTGCTTACCAATTCGCCAGAGCCCAAAATCGTCGGTCTTGAGGCCTATGGTTTGGAAATCCTCGGCACACAGAAAATTTTGGATCCAAGCTAGTGGCCATTGTAGAACAGCATCACACCCTAGATCGCCCCACACTAGAGGCAGCCGTCAGCATGTTGATTGTGGTGGCTCCATATTATTACGATATCACCGCTCAAATGGTGGCGGGTGCCAAGGCTGAGATCGAAGCTGCGGGCGGCAGCTGGGAATTGGTCGAAGTGCCCGGTGCGCTGGAAATACCAACAGCCATTGCAATTGCCCACAGACAGGCGCAATTCGACGGATATGTTGCTTTGGGCTGCGTTATTCGTGGTGAAACCACTCATTATGAAACCGTCTGCAATGATAGTAGTCGTGCCTTACAGCTTTTGGGTCTACAAGGGGTCTGTATTGGTAATGGCATACTGACTGTTGAAAATCGCACACAGGCAGAAGTGCGCGCGCAAGCGGATGGCCAAAATAAGGGTGGAGGGGCAGCAGCAGCAGCCCTTCATTTGATCACATTAACGCGAAAATGGGGTAAAACCCAGGGAAAAGTAGGGTTTCTACCTACTGAGGAGAACACAAGAGCATGAGCGTTTCCAATTTATCAGGCAATCAAAAGCGCCGTATGAAGTCGGCCAGTCGCCTATACGCAGTGCAAGCATTGTTCCAGATGGAGGCTTCGAGCCAACCTATCGACGTGGTGATTAAAGAATTTAAAGACCATCGCATGGGTGTTGAGCTCGATGGGGCGATGCTCCAAGACGGTGATATTGAGCATTTTGGCCGTGTTGTGGCCGGCGCAGTCAATAATCAAGCCCGGATCGACCAAATGACCGACCGTGCCTTGGTGGCCAAATGGGCGATTGCGCGCATTGATCCCACCTTGCGGGCCTTATTTCGGGCTGCGGGTGCGGAATTTGTTGAAGGTGACACCCCGCCCAAAGTTGCGATTGTCGAATATGTTGAGGTTGCGGTTGCCTTCTCTCCTGATGGTAAAGAACGCAGCTTTGTGAATGCGGTTCTGGATCATATGGCCCGCGAGGCCAAGCCAGAGGCTTTTGCATGAGTGCTATGCCGATCCTAGATTGGGTCAATGATCCGGTCGACAAGCTGCGCGCCGGCTATGAGGCTGAGCGCGCAACAATCGCACATTTTTCCGCTTCAGGTGTCGCAATTGATGAGATCGGCTTCGGCAGTGGCCCAGGGTTAAGATTTACCCCAAGTACTTGGGTCGAAGGCCGGACTGATGTATTGTATTTTCACGGGGGTGGCTGGATTGTTGGCAGCCCTTGGACCCATAAAACCCTATGCTCTTGGATGGCTAAACTCAGCGGCCGGCGGGTATTTGCAGCGCCTTATGATTTGGCGCCCGATCGTAAATTCCCCGCTCAAGCCGATCAGGCCGCTGCCATTGCCACTACATTCACCGTCGATCGTGATCAGGTCATTTTGGCTGGTGACAGCGCCGGGGGTGCCATGGTGCTTTGGGCTGAAGCTGGCATGGATGCGCCCCGCAAAGTGCAGGGGCTTGTCAGCCTATACGGCGCATATGGCGGCCTTGAAGGGCCATCGCATGAGGCTTACGGTCACGGCTCCGAAGGACTGCAAACGGCGGCTCTGCGGATCATGTACGGCTATTTAGGCTGCCAAGATGTTACAGAATTTCGGGCCCGACTGTCAAAATCGGGCGCACCTTTGCTTTTGGTGAAAGCTGAGTGTGATCCGATCGCCGATGACAACTTTTGGTTGGCTGAAAACACCGCCCATCAGGTGACACATCTTTTGGCACCTGGGCAACCGCATGCCTATTTGCAAGCCTGTGGCAGCGACCGGGCCGCAGAAGCTTCAATGCAGGATATTGCTGATTGGATCAACGCACTGTGAGGGCATGATCTGGGGCGGATAAAAGTGGCGGGCCCGCCAGAACAACCGTGTTGGTAACTTAATTCCCGAGGACCTGTATGTACAGGTGGGCGCCAGGTAAAAGAACCAGGGTCCAAACAGAGCCAGCTCCCTCGGATTATGTAAGGCCACTGGAATTTGACCGCATACGAGAAGGGCAGAACCCGCCGGCCTAACAGGTAGGCCTTTGTGCGGTGCTCTGCAAGGGGCTTAGTCGATGATTGGTGCGCCGCCGGCCTGCGTGAACTCGGCCACCATATTAGCGATATTAGCCAACCGACCTTCAGCTCCAGCTGGGGGTACGAAATCCGCAATCACCTGTTGCTATTTTTTTGTGGCGCGTTCCTCGGCGGTGAGGGCGCCGTTCTTGGACCATGTACCGAAATTTGACAAATCTGCATTGAGCGATGGCAAAAAAGCAGTGCTGTATTGGGCCATTGTTTGATCAGTTGCAAAGAAATGCCCGCCGGGCGCAACTTGTTCTATGGTATCAAGGCCAATGGCAGAGGTGTCGGAGGCCACCGGTTTGCACAGATGCGCGATGGACTGTAACGCCTCAATGTCTTGAATGAACTTTTCAAAGCCAAAGGTGAGCCCACCCTCTAACCAGCCTGCGGAATGGATCACCATGGTGGCATTGGCCTGCAAACAGCCCCAAAGAGACATGACTGTTTCATGGGTGGCCTGCATGTCATTGGTATTGGACGCCGCGCCAGCCGCAGAGCGCCAAGGCAGGCCGATATGGCGGGCCAGTTGCCCTGATCCAATCGACATTTGGATGTGCTCCGGCGTGCCAAAAGCCGGCGCGCCACTTTTCATGTCTACATTCGAGCCGAAACCGCCATACATCACCGGCGCGCCGGGGGCGGTAAGTTGATTGAGGGTAATCGCTGCCAAAGCCTCTGCATGTTGCAGCGTCAGCGCTCCGGCCACGGTGATTGGCGCCATGGCACCAGCGAGGCAGAAGGGCGTGACGATGCACATCTGCCCGGCGCGGCCAAAATCGATCAGCGCCTGTGCCATTGGCCGGTCCAACATACGTGGCTAATTTGTATTGATCACCGTTGAACAATACGGTGCGGAGGCAAACTCCGCATCGCTCAGGCCAAGGGTAGTTTGCATCAGCTCAAAACATTCTGTGACCTGTTGACGGCCCCGGCCATAAACGGTGATGGCCTTATCGCCGTACCCTAATTGTGTTTGCATCATCGCATAATGGCGCAGATGAACTGGAATGTCCTGAGGTTCAGGGGCGGGGGACAGCTTGTGGATTACGTTAAAGCTCTGCATCAGTTTGACCGCATCAGTGTAGGTGCTCAGATCGCCGGGTCTGCGGCCTCTGATCCGGTCGGTGACATTTGGACAGCCGCCGCCGGGTGTGAATACCAACTGACCCGGGGCCACAGGGACGTTGCGTGCAGGGTTTGGAGCGCACAGCACAAACGACACCGGCGCTGACGCGATGGCCGCTTCAACCATGTCAGAGTCCAAGTAGACCATATCTTCCACAACTTTGGCACCGTTTTGGGAGAAAATCTCCACCGCCTCAGGCAATAGAATCTTAATCCCGAGGGTTTCAAGTACCTCCAAAGCCGCAAGATGAATGGCCTCAACGCGATCCTCTGAAAATATCCGCTGCGGTTCAATCGGATGGCGCAACACCGACCAGCTTTGGGTCAATTCGGCAATTCTTTTAGGTTTACGGCGTGCCATGGGACAACCTTACAAATGACTGGATCTTAAGCAATAGAGGAGTTGTCCTCTTGCATATGTTCACTTTTCATTCATAATTTAGCAATGGATGATAACGCCCCTTACGGCTAATGCTCGGCTAACTTCTGGCGCGCGGTGTGTGCAGGCATTTGTTGTGCTACGATTGTATCTGTCGAGAAACTGGTGCCCACCTCTGGCCGCCGGATCGATGTGATGGCGCTGAGACCAAAGTGAGAGATCTGGATTTTGGAGTGTAAGTCTTCGCGCGCGGATTTTCAGGCAGATCATAAATGGTAGGACTATTTGGAATGGTGTGACCGGTATTTTTGGGCGGAGGATCAAGAGTTCCAAACCAACCTTTTACCCGAGGATACGGGGCTGATAATCTCTGACGCTTATGATAATATGATCATCCGCATGGGACAAGAAAACAAACGCGCTCCGACACGCCGTAAGTCTATGATCAAAAATTTGCCCAGCATGCGGCGCGGCGGGCCTATGCTAGCCGCGATCGAGGCGTTGCACGCTTCAGTTGATTACTTCGCCAAAGACGCCGCCGCGCGCGCTGCTGCCATGATTTCTTCTGCAATATCATTGGCCTCTTCAACTTCGAAATCCATTGGAATTTCTGCATCACCTGCACTCACGAAAATTCGAACCATGCCCTGATCTGTTGGACCAATTTGTAAATTGGCTTCGATGTCTTTTTCAGTGTTGATACCCATAATCACGCCTTTCGATTAATGTCTTCGGGGTACGGGTGTTTTGATCTTTGATCAAGAGGCTTTGCACGCGGTTAAAACCTCCAAGAAGGCAGAATTTGTTCTGATTTGGTTGCCCTAAGTGCCAATTTGACGAATCCACCTCTTGCATTCAGTTTGTAGGGCCGCTAAATCGACCGTAGTGCCGCCTTAGCTCAGTTGGTTAGAGCGCCTGATTGTGGATCAGGAGGTCCCTGGTTCGAGACCAGGAGGTGGTACCATTACTTTCAATAGGTTACGGGATCTTCAGTGAGAAGTGTTTCACTCAGATCGATAGCTGGGGGACACATGGGGGACAAAAACATCGCTGTTTGGTGGTGAAGCAGCCCTTATTCGGTGCTTATTCCCCCATACGTTTAGTAAGTAGCCAACAAAATGTTGAGGGGCCGTCACGCTTTTAGCATTAACTTATTTGGTTTCTTGTAAGTCAAAAAAATGATAATATGAATTTATGAATGATTTTATTCATCAGGCTCCGACACTCGACAACTATTGGCGTTCAATTATTTTGTTTGGTTGCAACGTGGCATCTTACAAATTTGCTTTGGCTCAAACTTTATTGGACTTTCGAGATAGAGGGTCCGATCTAATAACGCTGGATGAACTTGCTGCGCCTTTCTCAAAGCACGTCTGTTTGCATATAAAAAATGCGCCTAAGCAAGCGACTTCTCCATCCAGCAAGTTTCTCGACGCCTGCAAATCGCATAACAAAGGCGAAACAACACAATCCGATTTAATTACAACAACTTCTCGGATTGGCTTCAATAACGTGATTGATGCCTTCCACATGGCTTTGTTGCACAAATCGCCCCTTGCGAGGATTCACTGTCTGAATCCAGCGTGCTAGCTGGCCTTTATGAGCAGCTGGACACCTACGAAGTACAAGACCCGGAACTGGGCAGAGTATAACCT
>Ga0206130_10000426_pt1 | contig 72083 bp, 53 predicted proteins | sample Helgoland_Spring_9_FD_148637 | JGI IMG/M metagenome (GOLD analysis project Ga0206130, IMG submission 148637) | Pelagic subsurface seawater microbial communities from Kabeltonne, Helgoland, North Sea - Helgoland_Spring_Bloom_20160512_1 | ecosystem: Environmental > Aquatic > Marine > Epipelagic ... | reverse complement strand
CTGAGGGATTCGAACCCCCGGTACCTTGCGGTACGCCGGTTTTCAAGACCGGTGCGATCGACCAACTCTGCCAAACCTCCAAAGTCCGCGCAAATTTACGTGAAACAAATCAATTTGTTTCACTTTGCCCGCAGATTCTTGGCAGGGGAGGCCGCAGTGAGGGAACCGCTATGTTTTATTTGGGACAACATGCTCTGCAATCATGTTGAATTCAATTGCTTAGCCCAGTCACAGCGCTGTCAAATACAAGGTGATTATGAGTGAATTTTACATCGCAAGCAACTTTTAGAAACCCATTAAGGTTGTTTTCATTGACAACCAATTGAACCCAAATCCATTCTCAATCATGTTCATTCGTTCCTCAGATTTCCTTCGTGCATTTTCCAATATTTTTTATCGTGTAGTCGCTTTCATGGTCGGTTTGGCATTGATGCCCGGTGTTGTGGGTCAAATTAATCATGGGGGGCAACCGGAGTGGCAGATTGACATAGCGACCATTCCTGCGCTTCGATTGCCCGATATTGATCGTGAATTGTTGGATGCGCAAGACGCTGTAACAGATCAGTACAAAGAGGCACCTTGGCGTTTCGGAGTCGAGTTCGAAGTGAATGTTGACCCTTCGCTCGAAGGTCTTTGGACGATAGAGGGAAATGAACGCGTTTGGAGAATGCGATTTGACGCAAGCGATGCATTGGGGATTAGCTTTTTCTTTGATGAGTTTAGGTTACCGAAAGGAGGGCATTTGTTCGTCTGGAATGCAGAGCGAACAGACTTTATTGGAAGTTTTGATCATCGCAACAACAAAGATTGGGGCACATTGGCCATTGGCCAGACCATGGGGACTTCTGCGATTATTGAATACCGCGAACCCCTTGCGGTTGACTTCCCAGCGGATCTGCACATCGGAAAAGTGGTGCACAGCTACCGGAGCATTCACCGATACGCTCAGAGTATAGAGGAGCGGGGACCTTATGGCAATTCTGGAAACTGCAACATCAACGTCAATTGTCCAGAGGGAGCACCTTGGTCGGTGGAAAGCAGAAGCGTTGCGTTGATCATCCAGGGCAATTTTGCCGTTTGCACGGGCGCTTTGGTCAACAACACGGCGCAAGATGGCACGCCGTATTTCCTCACAGCTAACCACTGCTTGGGCAATCCCAACAACTGGACATACATCTTCAACCACGAAATTGAGGGATGCACGGGCAACACCAACAATGCTCCTGCATCGGATGTTATTTCAGGTGGCACATTGAAAGCAAGCAACGCAGGAAGTGATTTTGCTTTGATTGAATTGAGCGATACGCCTCCACCTTCATACAACGTTCAATACTCCGGTTGGGACGCAACAGGAGTGTCCCCGGCGAACCTCACCGGCATTCACCATCCCAGTGGTGACGTCAAGAAGATTTGCTTCGACGAGGACGGTCCGTCTATCCAAAACGTTGGCGGTGCGGCAGTTTGGTACATCAGTGAGTGGGAGGAGGGTGTCACCGAGCCGGGCTCTTCGGGATCTCCGCTTTACGACGAAAACCATCGGATAGTGGGTCAGCTGTATGGTGGAACGGCAGCGTGCTCGGGCAGCGTCAACAATGGCGAGCCCGATTGGTATGGAAGATTCGATGTGAGTTGGGATGGCAATTCTGCTGCAACGCGACTGCGCGACTGGTTGGACCCGTCAAATTCAGGAGCACTAGTGGTGGATGGTTGGCCCGAAGGGGCTATCGCATACAATGATGATGCAGGCATCCAAGTAACAGGGATTCCGACAGATTTTACCTGTGGCGCAGAGCCATTTACACCCAGTGTGCTTTTGAGCAATTCTGGGTTGAATGATTTGGTTTCTGCCACCATTACATACACTTACAACGGAGCGTCAAGCGAATCCATCGATTGGACAGGATCACTGGCTCAATTTGAATCAGAAACATTGGCTTTGCCAGAATTCATCGTTGTTGATGGCGAAAACACATTGGACATTCAAGTCCTCAATCCCAATGGAGTATCTGACGAGAATGAGTTCAATAATGCCGCAAATGTGAGTTTTGTGACATCATTGGGTCCTACAATTGACTACGAATTGGTCATCATTTTGGACGATTATGGAAGTGAAGTCACTTGGGAGCTGAAAGAATTGGGCCAAGTGCTATTTTCAGGTGGACCTTATGAAGATGATTTGGACGGCACTGAAGTTGTCGTAGACTTTTGTTTGACGGATGGTTGTTACATTTTTGAAATATCCGACAGCTATGGAGATGGGTTGTGCTGCGAATACGGTGAAGGCGCATGGACAATATTGGATGAAAACGGCGATGAAGTTGATTCTGGCGGCGAATTTGAAGAATTCGATCAGTCTGTTTTTTGTACGGAGATTTCTGCCGTTGGATCGATCCTTGACGCTGAAGGACCAACCGTTTATCCGAATCCCGCGACAACTACTATTTACATGGATGCACAGGATTGGTTGGGTTCAGATGTCCGTGTATTTGATGCTTCAGGCAAGTTGATTGATCGGTTCGTTATGCGCACAGCATCAGAAGCAATTGATGTTTCGAATTGGTCGCCGGGCTTGTATACGATTTCAACGGTGCACCGGACGCTCGGCTTTTCTCAGCAGCGTCTGATCGTAGAATGATAAAGCTTAGTTTGATTCATGGAAAACGGACCATCCGAAAAGGTGGTCCGTTTTTGTGTTGTACCTAAGTCGCTTGTGGGTTTGAACCGATCAGCCCTATTGAATGATAATAAATATTATGTTAAATAGGATTGGGAAGCATAGAATCGCCGAAAAAAAAGGGACTCCGAAGAGTCCCCTATAATTTTCTGGAAATAAGAAAGGCTTTATTTCAATAGCCCGCTCATTTTTAGCATAAGTTCATCTTGCCCTGTTCTCGCATAGATGTCCCGCAATGAGCGGATGGTGTCGATGTCCTCAGCATTGGCTACGTGCGCAGCTTCAAGAAATGGGCGTGCTTGGGTAAACATTTCTTTTGCAGCGTCCTCCAAACCTTTTTGCTTGGCGCTCTCCGCTTTGCTCATGCGTGGCTTCCACATGTCGTTGGCTTCATTGGTGCCCTGTACGGCTAAATTGAAATACATAGCACCCAAGTTATAGTTCGCATCAAAGTAGGTTGGTTCAAGCTCCAGTGCCTTAAGATAGGCTTCAGCTGCCAGTTCGTCCTTTTCGAGGTTGTCATAGACACTTCCCAGGCTGAACCAAAGGATTTCGTTTGTTGGGTCCCCTTCTGCGGCCAATTTCAAGTTGTTCTCAGCCCTCTCAAAGTCTTTGGCTTCGAGGTAAATATTCAATTCTTCAATGATGAGGCTTTGCTCTCTTGGGAAAAGAGCTCGGGCCGATTGAAGTTCTGCCAGAGCATCCTCGTCTCTTCCATTTTGTCGAAGAAGATTCGCTACAAACAAATAAACATTCGGGACTTGGTAGCCATTTTCACCGCACGTTTTGTAGCGTTCAACTGCGAGGTCCACATTGTTTGATTTTTCATAGCACAGCGCAGCATTGAAGATGCCCATCGTGTCCAACACGTCAAACATCCCTGCGATTTCAGCACTCAAATCAAATTTTCCCGCAGCTTGATCGTAAACTTCGCTGGAATAATCATTGATGCCTTGGTTAGCAGCGGTTGTTTGTACAAGGCCCAAACCGGTAATGATCTCTCGGTCATAGTTTCCTTTAACATCCAATTCACGTGCCTTGAGGTACGCGTCTTTAGCCGTCCACAATGCATTGGGATATGCGCTTACAAGGGCTGTGTCTTTCGCAATGTTGAGGTAAATCTCGCCTCGGTAGCGCCAGGTTTTTTCTTTCAGTGCGGCCTTTTCAACCGTGATAGCTTCATCAATGTAGGTAGCGGCATCGGCATATTTGCCCGCCTTATTCGCATTGTACGCTGATACAACTTGCTTCTGGCCATGGGCCATGAAAGCGAATGTTATCATAATTATCGTTAGGATGTTCTTCATCAAATCAATTTTTAGTCAGTAAGTGCAGCTTGTTCGTTTTTATTTCGCTTGATTTTGCTGTGCAAAACTAATGCCACACTTTGAATTATTCTTCAGAGGCATCCTCATTGGTGTTCTCGGCATCTTCATTTGATTCGGTTTCGTCGATGTCATCCTCATCGTCTCCTTTCGGGACGCGGCATACGGAAGCGATCTGATCATTACCTCTCAGTGATATGAGTTTCACTCCTTGCGTTGCCCGCCCCATGACACGCAGTTCCTCCACTCCAGTCCGAATCGTGATGCCGGAACGGTTGATGATCATCAGGTCGTCCTCATCGGTCACATTTAAGATGCTGATGAGATTTCCGGTTTTTTCTGTGACGCTTAAGGTTTTGACACCCTTACCACCACGGTTGGTAATACGGTAATCTTCAACTGCCGAACGTTTCCCGTACCCGTTTTCAGAGACTACTAGAATTTCCGAATCCAAGCCCCGAACGCATACCATGCCGATGACTTCATCATTGGGGCCTTCCAGGGTAACTCCCTTCACTCCCATGGCTGTTCTTCCCACGGCGCGAGCCGTGTTTTCATGGAAGCGTATGGCCTTTCCTGATTTCTTGCCGATGATGATTTCGTTGTCACCATTGGTCAATCGCGCCGTTAACAACTCATCTCCTTCTCGGATTGTAATGGCATTGATTCCATTGGACCTTGGCCGTGAATAGGCGGCTAACGTTGTCTTTTTAATCAAACCTTTGCGGGTCGCGAGCACAACGAAGTTGCTGCTGGCGTACTCTTCGTCTTTGAGATCGATGACTGGAATGTAGGTTAAGATCTTGTCGTCTGGTTCGATTTGAATCAGGTTTTGAATCGCACGTCCCTTCGATGTTTTCGACCCTTCTGGTAATTCATAAATACGAATCCAGAAGCAACGTCCTTTGGCTGTGAAGATCAGCAACCAATTGTGATTGGTGGCGGCAAAGATGTTTTCCACAAAATCTTCATCCCTTGTCGTTGCTCCTTTGGAACCAACACCTCCCCTGCTTTGTGATCGATAATCGGCGAGTCTTGTTCGTTTGATGTAGCCGGCATGGCTGATGCTTACGATTACCTGTTCGTCAGCAATCAAGTCTTCCATTCGGACATCAGCACTACTGAATTCTATGTTGCTGCGACGCTCATCACCAAACCGTGCTTTGATGTCAATCAACTCACCCGTGATGATTTCCATGCGGCGCTCGACGCGAGCCAAGATGTCTTCAAGGTCCTCAATGGTCGCCATCAATGCATCGAATTCAGCGCGCAATTTGTCACGCTCAAGGCCTGTCAACTTCTGAAGGCGCATGTCCAAAATGGCACGTGCTTGAAGTTCCGACAACTCAAACGTTTTCATAAGGCCATTGCGGGCTTCTTCGGGCGTAGCGCTGGCTCGGATCAAAGCAATGACATCGTCTAAGTTGTCAATGGCAATGATGAGTCCTTGTAGGATGTGGGCGCGTTCCTGTGCCTTTCGAAGTTCGTATTGTGTTCTTCGGGTTACAACCTCGTGTCGGTGTTCAACAAAATTGGAAATGAGCCCTTTCAAGTTCAATAGCTCGGGACGTCCTTTGACGAGGCAGATGTTATTTACGGAGAAAGAACTTTGAAGTGCTGTGTACTTATAAAGTTTATTCAGTACCACGCTGGCCATTGAATCGCGTTTGATTTCGTAAACGACCCGCATGCCTTTTCGATCCGATTCATCCCGAATTTCAGAAATGCCTTCGATTCGCTTTTCATTGACCAGTTCAGCTGTTTTGCGGACCATTTCCGCTTTGTTCACCATGTAGGGTATTTCCTCTACAATGATTACTTCCCGGCCGGTTTTTGTTTCCTCAATGCGCGCGCGGCCGCGGACGACCACCTTGCCTCTTCCCGTGTGAAATGCGTCATGCACTCCTTCCACGCCATGGATGATGCCACCTGTTGGGAAGTCAGGGGCTTTGACGTGCTCCATAAGTTCATCAATTGTGATGTCCTTGTTTTCTATGTAAGCAATGGTTCCATTGATTACTTCTGTCAAATTATGCGGTGGCATATTGGTGGCCATTCCAACCGCAATTCCGGAAGCTCCGTTCACGAGGAGGTTGGGGAGCTTAGCCGGCAATACGGTTGGCTCTTTTAAGCTCTCGTCAAAATTGGGGCGAAATTCGACCGTGTCCTTGTCCAGGTCGTCCAGCATTTCTTCGGCGACCTTTCGAAGGCGAGCCTCGGTGTATCGCATGGCTGCTGGGTTGTCGCCATCAATGGAGCCGAAGTTTCCCTGTCCATCGACCATGGGATAACGGAGGGACCAATCTTGGGCCATTCGCACCATGGTGTCATAAACGGAGCTGTCACCGTGGGGGTGGTATTTACCGAGGACCTCTCCGACGATTCTTGCGCTTTTCTTGTACGCACGATTGGACAGAACGCCCAAGTCGAGCATGCCATAGAGGACCCTGCGATGAACGGGTTTGAGTCCGTCTCGGGCATCAGGCAAAGCCCGCGAGACGATGACTGACATCGAGTAGTCGATGTAAGCCGATTTCATTTCTTCTGCAATGTTGATCTGGACGATCTTTTCTCCTTCTGCCATCGTGTCGGTGTATGAATGTTTGGCCCGAAATCTCAGCGATTTCAAGCTCACACGAAAATACACCTTCATCCGGCGTCAACACGGGCATTTCACGTGACAATTACTCACAAATCTCTTCAATACGATGTGGATAAACCTTCTGCGGCCCGGGTTGTTAAATGAAGTGGGGTTGTAGTTTTCGAAATGAAAAGACATTGGACGAAAGGCATTATTCATTCGACTACAACGTTGAAAAAGTAAAGTCAGCCTTTTTCCATTGTTACGATTAGAAAAGAAACTTGAAAGCATGGACGCAAAATTTTCACCACGGGTCAAAGACGTGATTACGTTTAGCCGAGAAGAAGCGCTAAGATTGGGGCACAACTACATCGGTGTCGAGCACCTTTTGTTGGGCATTATCCGGGAAGGCGAAGGTACCGCTGTCCGGATCCTAGAAGGATTGAATGTCGATCTGCAAAAATTGCGAAAGGTTTTGGAGGGTAACATTCGCCCGACGACCGGAAAGGCCATTGGAGCGGGAAATATTCCGCTCGTAAAGCAAGCAGAGAAAATCTTAAAAATAACCTACCTGGAAGCGAAGATTTTCAAGTCGAATTTAATTGGAACCGAGCATTTATTGCTCAGTATTTTGAAAGATGAGGACAACGTAGCAACCAAAGCATTGGGTTCTTTCAACATTGATTATGAAGTGGCGAAAGAGGAATACGAAAGCATCATCCAAGAGGAAGGCCGCGGCGCTGTCTCACCGCGAGCGGAGTCTACAGATTACAGTGGCGACGAGGAGCCAAGTTCAGAAAGCATGGGAGGCTCTGAAGGGCCTGGCCGGAAGGTGGACCCGAAAAGCAAGACGCCCGTTTTGGATAATTTTGGCCGGGATTTGACGAAAATGGCGGAAGAGGGTCGACTGGATGCGATTGTGGGTAGGCAGAAAGAAATAGAACGCGTTTCACAGATTTTGTCCCGACGAAAGAAGAACAATCCGATTCTCATTGGAGAGCCCGGAGTGGGCAAAAGTGCTATCGCTGAAGGACTGGCGTTGCGCATCATTGAGAAAAAAGTCAGCCGTGTCTTGTTCAACAAACGCATCGTGACATTGGACGTAGCATCATTGGTAGCCGGCACAAAATACCGCGGTCAATTCGAGGAAAGGATGAAGGCCGTAATGAATGAATTGGAAAAGTCACCCGATGTCATTCTGTTCATCGATGAGATACATACCATTGTTGGAGCAGGAGGCGCGAGTGGATCGCTCGATGCTTCCAATATGTTTAAACCAGCTTTGGCGCGCGGTGAGATCCAATGCGTTGGAGCGACTACTTTGGATGAATACCGTCAACACATTGAAAAAGATGGGGCCCTTGAAAGGCGTTTTCAGAAAGTTCTTGTTGAGCCCACGTCAATCGATGAAACGTTGCAGATCCTCAACAACATCAAGGACAAGTATGAGGAACACCATAGTGTGGCTTATACCGATGAAGCGATTGCGGCTTGCGTGAACCTTACCTCTCGCTACATTACGGATCGTCACCTGCCAGACAAGGCCATTGATGCCATGGACGAGGTAGGTTCACGGGTTCACTTGGACAACATCACCGTTCCTGATGAGATTTTGCAGGTGGAGGAAGAAATTGAAAAAATCAAGGAAGAAAAAGTGCGAGTTGTGCGGTCCCAACGCTACGAAGAAGCGGCGCGGCTGCGCGATACGGAGCGCACGCTGAATGACCGCTTGGAAAAGGCGAAAATTCAGTGGGAAGAAGACAGTAAAAACAAGCGGGTGACGGTTACAGTAGATCATGTAGGCGATGTGGTTTCCATGATGACGGGCATTCCAGTGCAGCGCATCGCTGAAAAAGAGTCGGGGAAACTGGCTCGAATGAATGAGGATTTGGAAGGGAAAGTCATTGGCCAGGAAGATGCAATTGTTCGCGTGGCACGGGCCATTAAAAGAAACCGTGCCGGACTCAAGGATCCGAACAAGCCCATCGGTTCGTTTATATTCCTCGGTCCAACCGGGGTCGGAAAAACCCAATTGGCGAAAGTGCTTTCTCGTTTCATGTTCGACTCGGAGGAGTCGTTGATACGAATTGACATGTCCGAGTACATGGAGAAGTTCGCGATTAGTCGTCTGGTAGGAGCGCCTCCGGGCTATGTGGGGTACGAAGAAGGAGGGCAATTGACGGAAAAAGTGCGGCGTCACCCCTACTCCATTGTGTTGTTGGATGAAATTGAAAAAGCACACCCTGATGTGTTCAATTTGTTGTTGCAAGCGTTGGATGATGGTCAAATGACGGATAGCCTTGGCCGAAAGATTGATTTTCGGAACACCATTATCATCATGACATCCAATATTGGCGCAAGACAACTCGCTGAATTTGGAACGGGGGTAGGTTTCGGTACCACAACCCGTGTGGATAATGAAAATTCAAACCGCGACTCTGTCATTCAAACGGCGCTAAAACGTGCATTCAGTCCTGAATTTTTGAATCGAATTGATGATGTGGTGGTGTTTAAGAGTTTGAGTCGGGATCACATACACAGCATCATTGACTTGGAATTGAGCGCCTTGATTGATCGGATTGAGGGGCTTGGTTATGGAATAAAAGTCACCGCCAAGGCAAAAGATTACCTCGTGGATCAGGGATACGACGAGAAATATGGCGCACGTCCTTTGAAGCGTGCCATCCAAAAACACCTCGAGGATCCATTTGCAGAAGAAATCATTAACGCCAATATTCAAGAGGGTGACTTGCTAAAGGCTGATTACAAAAAGGGAAATGACGCGTTGTCCATCACGGTTGTGAAGGAGGGGTTTTTGTCGCTCCCAGCCGGCGCCACTGAGGCGTTAAATGAAGGCGGCAACGAAGAGAAGAAAGAGAGTTCGTCAGATGCTGAAGCAACGGATTAAATCGGCTTTAACGGTGTTTGGAGGGGATCAAAATCGCTACCTTCTTACAGGCCTCCTAGCGCTATTCTGGGTGACTTTCGTCAGTGATATAGATTTGATCTACTTGTTCAAAAGCAGCCAGGAACTGCGCGCACAGGAGCGTCAAGTGACACACTATGAACAAGCCATTCGCGCCTCTTACGATCAGCTCGCAGACTTGACTTCGAACCCGGAACGATTGGAACGATTTGCTCGGGAACAGTACTTCATGAAACGAGACAATGAAGATCTATTTCGCATCCTACCGGAGGCTCAATCCGTAAATTAAACGAATTTCTTCACGTTAAAATATGGCCATGACCGACTGAAAGAATCGGCTCAGTGTCGAGCCATCGGCGGCCAATGCGAAGGCGACTCCAAATAGCGCCCCCCACAAATGCGCGTCATGCGCAATTCTCGTCCCTCCCTTGCGATTCATATGGGACTCATAGAAAAAGAACAATATCCCCGCTACAAACGCGGGCATGGGGACGATGAAAAACAACAGGAGCTTCGCGGTTGGGAAGTACAGGATATAGGCCATCATCACAGCGCTTACCGCACCGCTGGCGCCAAGGCTAGCATAGTTTGGATTGTTCATGTGCTTGTACATTGCCGGAAGACTTGCCGTGAACAACCCCCCGAAATAGAGCATCATAAATGTGTAATGCCCTGGCAAGGGAATGGCCGGTTCTGCGGTAGATGTGTCCAGATACGTTTCGACGATTGAGCCAAATTGCCAAAGCACGAACAAATTGAAAAACAGGTGGGTGCCATCGGCATGAATGAAGCCATGGGTCAAGACGCGGTACCACTGCTGATGGTGCTTAACTGCATAAGGCTTGAGCATGAATTGATCCTTGCGTGAGGTGTCTTGCAAGCACCACCATGAAACCGCTGCGGTGGTGATCAGAATCAACGTTAACGTTCCAGGCATGCGATTAGCTGCTATGATCAGCGATGATGACCCACCCGTCTGATTTTTTCTCCCAAATCAAACTGAAGTGTCCGTCGAGGTTTTCCAAGTCATTGCTTCGCTTTAACTGCCACAACCCTACGAGTAATCCATGGGAATTCCCCAGCGGTTTCCATTGGAGCAATTCAAACATGAGTGTGCCCATTGCAGCAGAATCCGGATAACTCTTTTGATAATTGGCAAGTGTCTTGTCATATCCATACGTGAGTCCGCGACTGCCGATGAACATCAATTGATCGTCAGCCCAATAAGCTTCTGACATGAAACGGCCCAAGTCGCCCTGGTTCCAGGCTTTTTCTTGGGCATTTAGTTTCTGTTCTATGGACGAAGGGATGGTCAACGATGGCTTTTCCAATGGAGGGATGTCATTGGACACGGTGCCGCAACCGAAGGTCAAAACACATGCAACCCATAAACGCGAAGGAGAAGTCTTCATGATTCAGACATTGAAGCGAAAGTGCATGATGTCGCCGTCTTGGACAAGGTATTCCTTTCCTTCAATGGACAGCTTTCCTGCGTCCTTTACTGCGGCTTCCGATCCAAAGGACACGAAATCATCGAACTTCATCACTTCGGCACGAATAAAACCTTTTTGAAAGTCCGTATGAATGACACCTGCTGCCTGAGGTGCCGTTGCACCCGTTGGAAATGTCCAAGCGCGAACTTCTTTTTCACCGGCTGTAAAATACGTCTGTAACCGAAGCAGGTCGTAGGCTTCGCGGATCAATTTAGCCACACCAGGTTCTTCTAGACCAATATCGGATAGGAACATCTGACGCTCCTCTGCATCATCCAATTCTGCAATGTCAGCCTCAATTGCTGCACCAATGATCATCACGGACGCTCCCTCGGCGTTGGCAAGTGCACGTACCTTTTCCACATGAGCATTTCCTGCGGTCACGGCAGATTCTTCCACATTGCACACGTACATGACGGGTTTTGCGGTGAGCAATTGCAATTCCCTCATCATCGGAATTTCAGATTCTTCGAGATCGACGGAACGCGCCGAATTTCCGCCCTCTAACGCTTGTACGACCTTTGCGTAAAAATCTACTGCTTTTACGGCGTCCTTGTCCCCCGTTTTTGCCGCCTTTTTTGCTTTCATTCCTCGGGCCTCGACGGTTTCGAGGTCTTTCAATTGAAGTTCCATATCGATGACTTCTTTGTCCCGAATCGGATCCACACTCCCGTCAACGTGCACGACGTTGCCATCTTCAAAACACCGCAGAACATGCAAAATCGCATCTGTTTCTCGGATGTTTCCTAAAAATTTATTGCCCAACCCTTCCCCTTTGCTTGCTCCTTTTACGAGACCGGCGATGTCGACAATTTCCACCGTCGTTGGGATGACATTCTGCGGTTTGACAATCTCAGCCAATTGATTGAGGCGGGGATCCGGCACCGTGATGACTCCTACGTTCGGTTCTATCGTGCAGAATGGGAAGTTGGCGCTTTGGGCCTTTGCATTCGACAAGCAATTGAACAGGGTTGATTTGCCTACATTAGGCAATCCGACAATTCCGCATTTAAGCGCCATGGTTCTTCTTTTCTAGTGTATCGGCAAAAGTACATCGCACACGCTTCAATTGGTTTTCACAGTTTCTCAACAAACGATTCATATCTCCGGCCGCGGGTGGTAATTTCGACACGATTCTAATAAATTATACGTTTGGTTATTATGTCAACTCCTACCCTCTCCAACATCGCATCCCAAATTAGAAGGGACATTGTACGCATGGTTCACGGCGCTTCCTCGGGCCATCCGGGCGGTAGCTTGGGTTGTGTGGAAGTCCTTACTTTATTGTTCTTCGAAGAAATGCGGATCAACCCGGACGCCTTTGATATGGATGGCATTGGCGAAGATTTATTTTTTCTGTCCAACGGACATATCAGCCCAGTTTGGTACAGTATCCTAGCACGAAGGGGCTATTTCCCGGTCAATGAATTGGCTACATTTCGTAAAATTAATTCTCGTTTGCAAGGTCATCCAGCTACTGAGGAAGGGCTCCCGGGCATCCGAATTGCTTCAGGTTCATTGGGACAAGGTTTGAGCGCTGCTATAGGTGCAGCGCAGGTCAAGAAATTGAATAAGGAAGATTCAACCGTGTTCTCGCTCCACGGTGATGGTGAATTACAAGAAGGTCAAATTTGGGAAGCTGCCATGTATGCGGCGCATCACAAGGTCGATAACCTCATCAGTTTTGTAGACTGCAATGGACAGCAAATTGATGGGCCGACCGATAAAGTGATGGGGTTGGGTGATTTGGCCCAGAAATGGACGGCCTTTGGTTGGCGCGTGCACGTATGTGATGGCCATGATTTTGACGCTTTGCGTTCGGCCGTTTCAAAGGCAAAAGAAGCACGCGGCTCGGGAGAACCACAAGTTGTTTTGATGAAAACGGCAATGGGCAAAGGAGTTGACTTCATGGAAGGCACACACGAATGGCATGGCATTGCGCCCAATGATGATCAACTCGCGTCCGCTTTGGGTCAATTGGAAGAAACGCTGGGAGACTACTAACGGATTCAATCTGCACAGCATTGGGCATTTTCATTTTGCAAAACCACCGCATATCCCTTGGCGTCGTGTATCGATTCCTTGACAGTTTGCTCAGATCTCCTGATCTGCGCCGCCTGGCTATGTGGTGGGCGCTTCTCTATCCGTCTGTGGCAATTTTTGCCCAAGGAGATTTGGGAGAGGATACAAGTGACGACGCTCAGGATACTGAAATCTTGTTTGTCTTTGATGCTTCGAATAGCATGAATGCGTTTTGGGATGGAAACCGTAAAATTGAGGTTGCTACACGGTTGCTCTCAGAATCCCTTGCGGAACTCTATGGGATTCCGGGGCTTGAACTGGCTTTACGTGTTTATGGGCACCAAACGAAATTCATTGAAGGAAAGCAAGATTGCGATGACACCGAATTGGTCATTCCATTCGCACGAGGGAATAATTTGTTGATTCGGAAGGCGCTCAGCCGTTTGCAGGCACGGGGAACGACTCCGATTGCTCGATCCTTGCAACGCGCTGCAGCGGACTTTTCGAATCAGGACAGCCGAAAGGTGATCATTCTCATAACCGATGGCATTGAAGCGTGCGATGAAGACCCATGTGTCGTTTCTAGAATGCTCCAAGAGAGCGGCATTATTGTAAAGCCATTCATCATTGGCATTGGGATTGAAGAGGCTTACAAAGAAACCTTTCGCTGTGTTGGGAATTTTTTCGATGCCTCGGATGCTGACACCTTTCGTGAGATTTTAGATATCGTTATCGATCAAGCCATCAACGATACTTCGTTCGAGGTTGATTTGATCGACGGCATGGGCGAAGCAAGCATTTCCAATGTGCCAATCACCCTCTTGGATGCGCATGATGCTTTAATCGCCAAGCAATGGATGCATACCTTGAACGCGCAGGGATTTCCAGATACGATTCAGGTAGACCCCGTTCCAACGTATGATCTCATCGTGCATACAGTGCCTCCCCTGCAGCGCAAGGGGGTTCGCTTTCAGCCCAGGACACACAACCATGTTCGATTTGAGAACGCAGGGCAAGGAACACTCCGTGCTGAATTCGCTCGCGGACTGCGCAATGGATACGACAAGTTGCCCGTCACGTTGTACGAGAAGGGAAACGCGGAGCCGCTGATTGTCTTTCCAGTGAATCAAGATTTGTTTTTGCTTGAAGGGACATATGACGTTTACTTCCCCACGCACCCCCCCGTTTTTGTGGAAGACGTGAGCATTCAGGAAAATAAATTGTCACCAGTGAGCATTCCCCAGCCTGGTGTCCTGCAACTCAGTGCATTTCGCCTGGGTTATGCTGCCATTCTCGATGAGAATCACGAGGTGGTTCATCAATGGAGCTCAGGCAAATCGGATCCATCAGGTCAATACATTCTTCAGCCGGGTGACTACACTTTTGTCTACCGCGCGCGGTCTGCGCAATCGATTGAGTTTAGTTTTGTAAAATCGTTCAACATCCGTTCCGGAAACACCACACATCTCTCTATCAATGGTTAATTCTCGATTCATTCAATCCCTCGAACCCACAGTGAACAAAGACACGCGCAGTGGATTTGGTGAAGGCCTTCTCGAGGTCGGAAAGCAAAACGACAATGCCGTAGCATTGTGTGCCGATTTGACGGGTTCCCTCAAGATGAACGCGTTTGCAGACGCGTTTCCAGAACGATTTTTTCAGGTTGGCATTGCTGAAGCGAACATGATGGGAGTTGCTGCGGGCATGACCATTGGGGGTAAAATTCCATTCACAGGCACGTTCGCCAATTTCTCTACAGGCAGGGTATACGACCAGATTCGTCAATCGATCGCCTATTCGGAAAAGAATGTCAAAATCTGTGCGTCCCACGCGGGTTTAACCTTAGGTGAGGATGGAGCTACGCACCAAATTTTGGAAGATGTTGGCATGATGACCATGCTTCCCAACATGACTGTTATTTGTCCGGCAGATTTTGAACAAACAAAGCAGGCGACCCTTGCCATTTCAAAGATGCATGGTCCTGTTTATCTGCGATTTGGCAGGCCAAAAGTGCCCGTGTTTATGCGCCCGGACGCTCTTTTTGAAATCGGTAAAGTCCAAACATTGATGGAGGGAAACGATGTCACCATCGTTGCAACAGGACACTTGGTTTGGGAGGCATTGAAGGCTGCTCAGGCCTTAAATACGCGTGGCATCTGCGCGGAGGTCCTCAATGTACATACCATCAAGCCATTGGATGTGGAGAGCATTATCAACTCATTGAGGCGCACCGGATGCGTGGTCACCGCCGAAGAACATCAGCGAAATGGCGGGCTTGGTGCTTTGGTTGCGCAAGCAGCTGCGATGCATCATCCCGTGCCAATTGAACACGTTGCAGTCAATGATTCCTTCGGTGAAAGCGGAACACCGGCGCAGCTGATGGATAAGTATGGATTAAATTCAGAAGCTATACAGGCGAAGGTTGATGCCGTGATGCGACGTTCCAACGTCTTAGCCTAAACGACGTTTAGTTGTTCGATTGACCCAATAAGGTGGCGGAAATGTCACGCGGCAATTGCGCCAATGCACGATAGAGTGAACGTTGCGTCGTATCGGAGACAGGCGTATTGGGCAGGCGAACGGATGACGAACAACGCTGCAGTTGAGCCAAGATGCTTTTGATGGCAGTAGGACTTCCTTCCTGTTCCATCAATCTCATCAATGGAGCCAATTCGTGGTGGCGCAGGCGGGCATCATTGATCGCCCCAAAGGCTAATAAATCAATCATTTCCCCGAAAGCCTCCGGAAACGCATTTCCAATCGTGGAAATTGCCCCATCTATTCCCAAAGCAAATAGAGGCAGAGCCATCGCATCCCGGGCCGTTAACAAACTGAAACCAGTGGGCCGATTGTGAAGCCACATGTCCATGAGTTCAACGCTTCCCGATTCATCTACAACCCCTGCAATATTATGCTCCTGCGCCATTTCCAGAACCCACTCCGAGTGACTTATTCCGCTGCCATCATGGTGCATTAAGATGGGCAGAGGAGACGCTTGGGCGATTGATCGGTAGTGTCCGACGTATCCGGAATTTGATGATGCTTTGGGTGATGGAGTGCCACAAAAGATGGCGGCGAAATCGCGCTGATTGAATGCTGAAACACGACGAATGGCATTTCGTGTGCTAGTGGAGGCTACGCCACCTACAAGTTTTTTTGTGCCTCTATTGATTTCGGAAATGAAATCCATGACTCTGACCTGCTCATCGTCATCCAACAAGGCGGCTTCTGATGCATGGCCCAGCACGACAATGAAGTCCACCTTTGAGACCATGAGGTTTTTTGCCAGTCGCTCCAATGCAGGATAATCCACTTCTCCTGTTGGGTTGAATGGCGTGATCAATGAGACGCCATGTCCATGAATAAGATTGGAAGCATCTGTTTTCATGACAATGGAGATTCAGACAAAAACTTTATGATTCGGTGGTTTCGTTGTTTCCAAGTATCCCCTTTCGCCGGTGGAAGCAATATATCGTAGTCCTTTTTTCGGCGGGATGAATGGTTGCTTACCTTCATTTTAGCCTTGGACATGGCGACAAAAAAATCAATCGGTATGGCGGCGTCGGGATCAAGGTTGATGAGGATGTCAAAAGGTTCATTGGCCAAACCTTCAACATTTTTTACAGGCTTATGATGCCAATTCAAGTCGCTTTGACAAAAGAAGTCAGACTCGAGCTTCCGCATGTGCCAGATGGGCGTCAATTTCTCTTCTACATCAATGTAGGCAAGGCGCATCACTCGCTTCACTCCAAATTCGCTTTTGAGGTAATTGGAGATGTCCTTGACCAATTTGTATTTCGCCTCCGTTTCCCCATTGTAGACCAGAATTAAAGTGCTTGCCTTGTCAAGTGAGGTCCCTTGTTTCATCCGGCCTTGCGCAGATGCAAAACTCAGCATGCGCAAGGCAAGTTTATTTCTGAGTTTTTGTGGGATGAGACGAGCCATGAATCGATGGTCAGGTTGTGAAGGTGGAATTGGATTTAAACAAAACGCTGGTGACAAATTTAATGCGAAGTTTGGCATGACTTTCGCATCTTGAAAGAAAATCAATCTTCCGACTATGCAAGCATCTCGATCTGTTCGCTTCTGCTCACTGTTTATCTTTTCTTTAGCGCTGCTCTTTGCATCATGTGCCGCCAACCCTGTGGGCCAAAAGATAAAAGAACCCTTTTCGGGCTCAAAATATGAGAGTACCAATCGCTATTATCGTGCCACGGGTAAAGGCACGAGCAAAATGGATGCTGTTGCTACCAGCCAAGCGGAAATGCGCGCTAGGCAGAATTTAGCGCAACAAGTGCAAACGTATTTTGAAGTGGTAACGGACGATTACCAAAAAAGCACCACTGGACAACTATTGGACGAGGCGATGACTCGATTTGAAACCCTTGCGCGGGAAATAACGAGCACGAAGCTTGCAGATATGCGTCAAATTGGGAACGAAAAATACCAGGGCGAAGATGGCAGCTATACCGTATACGTGGCTATCGAAATAAAGAAAGCGAGCATGTATCGGCAATTAAAGAAGCAGGCGCGACTGGATTCTAAGATCAAAGCAAGCGAATTGGATGAAATAAATGCGCTGTTGGACCAGTTGATTGAGCAGGCTGAAAGCGAAGAGTGAACCTGTTTTTCAGTTCTTTTACTGCATTTTCAGCAAGTGTTGAAAGCCTGTGTTGAGCTTTCTCATCTTTGGTAAAATAACCGCACGGCAATAGGGCGCTTCACCGTTTTGTTCGTAATAGGCTTGGTGGTAGTCCTCGGCTTTGTAGAACGCAGAGGCTTGAGTAACTTCGGTTACTATGGCGTGCTGCCAGTCCCTTGTTGCGCGGGTGATGGCATCTTTTGCCTCTTGTTCTTGCACTTCGGAATGAAAGAAAATTGCGGACCGGTATTGGGTTCCGGCATCCGCTCCTTGCCGATTCAGCGTTGTTGGATCATGTGTTGCAAAAAACACTTCCAAAAGGGTAGCAGTACTTAAGACCGCCGGGTCATAATGGACTTGAACTACTTCTGCATGACCTGTTCGTCCCGTGCATACTTCACGGTAACTCGGGTTTTTGATACTACCTCCCATATAGCCTGAGACTGCACTATGGACACCCTTGAGGTTCTCAAAAACGGCCTCGACACACCAGAAGCAACCCGCTCCTAGTGTGATCGTTTCCGAAGAATCTGTTGGGGTTTGTAGATCGGTATTATTCATGGCATTGTTTTGAGCCTGCAGTGGGGACAGAATTAAAATGATCAGCAAGTATGCGATGCTCGTTGGAATCACCATACCCAACGCATGAAGCACGCTCTCAGCCCTATTTCGGGTTGCGATGACTCCCATGCGCTCTGCACATCTGTTGCTTGTATTCCGCATTCAAATCCTTTCTTTCCAGTTGTGAATATTAAACCCAATGGGAAGCGAATTGTTTCATTTCCCCATTTGCTCATCCCTCCATCGATGCGCAGAAATGGCAATGGTCGAAGGACAAAAGATAAACCCAGACGAGTACCCGAATTTCCGAGTAATTCGGGATTGTCGAAGGAAGCATCTGCTGCTATTGTCACCAGATCGATGAGCTGAATTCCAGCTCCAATATGGAAAGAGGGTCCATTTGATATTCGGCGTGTTTCAGCCACAGAGCTACTGAACCAGCTGCTTGGGTCGAGAGCAGATGTTGTCACATCAACCCAGTTTTGACTTGGGTCGTCCGGCACATTGTAATTCCCGAGGGATATAGAGCCAATGCTGTAGCGTTCACCACGCCAGTCCATGAAGCCTATATCCGTTATGGCGGCCGTCGCCCAAATTTTCTCACCCCATTCAATGGCTGCGCCTATATCCGCTCCCCAACCTTGGCCGACCGGTCCCCAGTTTCGAATGGTTTGGGTCAAATTAGTTTGGTCGGGTATTGCTAAGGTAGGCACATTGAATCCATTTGAAAATGCACCGAATGCATCCAACTCTCCATCTTGTTGACTGAGTTGGAAATAGCCGTTGCCTAGAAGTAAACGACCAGACACTCCCGTATGGAGGGTGAATCGTTTAAGTTGCCACTCTTTGGATACGCCAACGGTGTGGGCACGATGCCATGAAAAACCCAATTGTGAATCGGATAGTAGGTTGCTCAATATTGCATCTCCATTTAGATCTATTCCACTCGCAATATTGTTGAGATCGTCTCCTGTCAGCCCCCCATTGTTCTGCACTGTATCGCCTTGGTTGGTGATGAGTAACTCGAACCAATTCAAAGGACCTTCCAAAAGCAATTCAACCGAACTCACATCCAGTAACATTTCGGCTTGAAAATGTTGTCTAGAGGAATAGGCAACGCCCCACTTTCCCCATCGTTTGGCTGTCGCAGCCGCGGTGACATCAACGTTCAGAGCGATGTCTTCGTTTGCCAACAATGCCTTCCAGTCCTGCCATTCGGCACTTTCAACATCGAAGCCGGTATCTTCTTCATCAAAAAATCCTGACCACAAATCAGTTCTATCCAAGGCATTTGAAGAGATACGTGCTCCAAATTCGAAGCCACCGACAGCATTTTTCCAATCTTCTTTGAGGAGTGGGCTTAAGGTGATATGCGCTGGATTCCAACCGAGCGCTCGGTAATCAGAGCTTAAAGCCATGGGGGTTGCCCCCGTTCCGTAGGTAAGATGCTGATTTTGGCCCTTTACGTTCGAAAAAAACAAGCAAAGACAAAATGCAAGCAAAGGAATGTTGAACAACTTCAATGATTCGAACTTTACTGGCAACATGCCGATTGAAGCATTTGCGTTACACAGGGATACTCCACCCGTGCTTGTCGTCCACTTTTCCACGACGAATGGCGTCCAAAGCATGTGATAATTGCATGGCAACACTGCTGCCCAATTCAGCGGGAATTGTATTCAACGGATAATCCGTTCCGTCAACACCGATTAGCTCAATGGATTTGATGGTCGCTGCGGTGCCGACACCGAAGGCTTCGCTGACTGCACCTGTTCGCAACCCGTTTTCAAGCTCTGTGACACTGATTTTTCGGATTTCGACTTCAATGCCGAGATCATTTGCAAGCGTAATGACTGAATCGCGCGTCACTCCATTGAGAATGGTGTCACTTGTTTCGGGAGATACTAGCTTACCGTTAATGACAAACATTGCATTCATCGTTCCACTTTCTTCGATGAATTCATGGGTTGAGGCATCTGTCCAGAGCAATTGGTCGTATCCTTCCTGATGGGCCAATTGGGATGGATACAATGAACCCGCATAGTTTCCCGCGGCTTTTGCGAATCCCGTTCCGCCTGGCGTAGCTCGGGTGTAATGTCGCTCCACTTTCACGCGAACTGCCCCCTTGTAATATGCGTCTACAGGGCAAGTGAATATGCTAAAGGTGTATTTGTCACTGGAACGAACCCCAACAAAGGAATCGGTCGCAATCATGAAGGGTCGGATGTAAAGGGAGGCCTCGTCTCCGTCAGGCACCCATGCCTGGTCAATATCTACCAATGCGGCGAGTGCCTCCATGAAGATATCCTCTGGAACTTCCGGCATGCACATGCGCCGCGCTGAGATGTTAAACCGTTCTATGTTTTTGCCGGGACGAAAAAGAGACACGGATCCGTCTTTGGAGCGATACGCTTTCATCCCTTCAAAAATGGCCTGACCATAATGAAACACCATAGAAGCGGGGCTCATTGTAAAAGGTCCGTAAGGCTCAATCGCTCCACGCTGCCATCTTCCCTCCTCGAAATCCATCACAAACATGTGATCTGAAAAGACGCGACCAAAATCTAAATTGCTGAAATCAACTTGATCGAGTCGAGAGGTTTCAGTTTGGTGCACATCAAAGGAGCGAGTTGTATCTATCTTCATCTGGCTTACGTCTGTCATTTAGCGTTTTGCAAAAGTCGCTTTTTCCTTGCCAAACTCCAAATATGAAGGCGTTTTTTGGCCGGAATTAACTGTTCGTGAACAGGAACCGATTTGGGCTGACAAATCCCGATTTCACAGCATACATCACCATCGATGCAGTGTTATTTACACCTAACTTTTGCATGATGTTTTTGCGATGCGTATTCACCGTGTGACTACTCAGGAATAGCTTTTCGGCAATTTGGACGTTGGTCTTGCCCTCGGAGATGTGGGTCAAAACTTCTATTTCTCGCTCGGTGAGCAAAATGGGGTCGCATGTATAATTGGCCAATTCGAGATCGCTGACATCAATGTTTTCAGCTTGGATGGCCCCGAGAATCTGGCCGCAAAAGAATGTGCCTCCGTTGCTTGTTTCTTCAATCGCTTCGAGCACTTCGTCCATTGAGCAATCCTTCTTGACATAGCTGGTGATGCCTGCTCTTAATGCATTGACAATGCTTTGACCACTGTGTGAGGAAGTGATAGCCAGGAGCCGAGTTTTCTTGCTCAATCTCGAGCAAGCTACCACCGTGTCAACCGAAAAACCCGAAGCAAGACAGTCCATTACAATGAGGTCTGGCTTGTTGGATTTTAACCAACTTTCTAAATCTTCTCCTGTTTCGATTTCAGCTACGACATTGTATCCGGGCTTTGCGTCAAGGATGCTTTTTAGTCCGTATCTGAAAACGGGACTGCTGTCGGCGATGGCTATAGAAATCGAGGCGCTCATGAAGTTGCAAAAGTACGGATTTAGTTGAATGCGATTATAGCTGTTTTGACTGATTGATTAAACGTATCCCGCTTCCTAAAGTTGAAATTTCATTCCTTCGTTCGCCAGGACGACATGGTTGAAGACGCTTCTCGCTTCATCAGCTAGCACTTCCTCATCTCGATACCTGCTTGAGAAATGTCCGATTACCAATTTTTTCACCTGTGCATCAGCCGCAATTTGCGCCGCTTGTTTCGCTGTGCTGTGTCCCGTCTCTTTGGCTTTGCGTCGCTTGTCATCCAAGAAGGTGGCTTCATGGTAGAGTAAATTAGCATTGCGTGAAGCTGTTCGCACGGCATCACAGGGACGAGTGTCGCCGGAATACACGTAGCACAAGGGGGCTGCTTTGCTGTGGCATGCCTGAGCGCATGGGATCAGTGTACCATCCAAACGCTGCACATCCTTGCCTTTTTTCAATTGAATGATTTCCGATCGCTGGAGTTTAAGCGCTTCGATTTGAGCCTTTTTGACGTTGAGCTCTGGAGCTTCAAAATAAAATTGATAGCCATAAGCTTCGATGCGATGTTTCACAGGGAAACTAGAGATTCGCGCCCCTTTTTCTTGCATCGAGACATGCATGCCATTGGGATTGGCTGCGACGAAATTCAGCTCAAATTTTAAATGGGTTTCAGTGAATTTAAGCGCCGTCTTCACATAAGGTTCAAGCGTTGACGGGCCGTGAATGATGAGTGGTCGCTCTCTGCCAAGTAGATTCAGACTTCCGATAAGCCCGGGCAGCCCAAGAACATGATCACCGTGCATGTGTGAGATGAAAATGCGCTCAATCTTTTGAAAGGGAATCCGATGGAGCCGCAATCCCAGTTGAACTCCTTCACCTGCATCCAAGAGCATCCATTGCCCGTTCCAGTTAATGGCTTGTGCAGTTGGAAGGTGCCGTAAAGTAGGCGTGGCCGCCCCGCATCCTAATATCGTGATTTCGAACTGCACGGTTCAATTGGGAATGAAAATGGAGCCATTGTTGGCTCCATTTTTCCGTTCATAGCGTCAGCATTAAATCAGTGCTGAATCAAAAGTCGTTTGGTGGATCTTTTGCCGTCGGACACAACGTGCACGACATACATTCCATTCGACCAATCATATGCGTCAAAAACACCGTTCGCAGGCACGTTGCGCAATTCATAGTCGCTCATGATTCGGCCGGATAAATCACTGATGATGAGCGTTCCCATAGACGGAAGTCCCGTTATGCTGAATTGATCGGTCGCAGGGTTGGGATAGACATTCCATTGGGTGGTGTTGACTTCACTAATTCCATCCGGAGTATTTTCACCAATGACATCCAGAATGTATCCAGAGAATTCATACGGCTGTGCAACAGGCACACCAAACACGGTAACGAAAGCTTCAACTTGAAGGGTCATTTGGTAAACACCGGCTGTAGAAGGTGTTCCTTCAATGGATGCACAGTATTGAGCTCCTGAAATCAACGTGCAAGGATCCGGTGAACCGCCCAAGTTGTTGCAAACGATGTCCAAACCTATATCGGTTAGAGAAACGACCTCAAGGGTCGTAGTGTCTGTTAGAACCGTTGTTAAAAGCACAACAGAATCCAACGGGAGTGCGAACAAGGGATCGATCGCCGACGCGTCGGTGGGAACGAGTACATGGAATATGTCTGCGTATGGCGTGTCGACATATGCAGTGTCAAACTGATCACCTACCGACGGGTCAGGCGATGCGCCCCACTCAGCTTCGCCGAAGTCAAAATCAGGCTCGCATTGGGCATTGCTCGTGATGGCGGAAACCATCATGAGAGAAATGGCTAGAATTTGGTAGAAATACTTCATGGTTGGGTTATTCTGATTCTTGGTTGTCGTCTAATTGTGCTTCTGTCATTTCCATAACCAAGAAGTCAAATCCTTCTGACGCGGTTGGCACAATGGTTAGAACGCGATCAAGTTGGCTAATTTGAATGAGTTTTTCTACAGAGGCCTGCAGGCCTGTGAGCACGAATTTGCCATTGGAATCACGGCACAGTCGATTCCCGATGAGCACGGCACTGAGGCCTGAGCTGTCGCAATAGCGCGATTCAGATAGGTCCAGTACAATGTGATTGGTGCCTTCTTTTGCCACTTGCACCAATTCACTTTTTAAGTCTGGCGCATGCAATGCATCCAGCTTTTCGACATGGGATTTGACGGTCGCGATATTATCGCGTATTTCGGTGGAGAATTTCATGAATCGATTGTATGCTGTAAATATAGGAGAATCTTCCTTTCGAATGATTATCGCCTCATAGCCAGTAGATAAAGCACGGCCATGCGGATTGCAACGCCGTTCTCAACTTGCTGCAAAATGATGGAATGCTCACTATCGGCGACATCACTGGAAAGTTCAACCCCACGATTTATGGGGCCAGGGTGCATGATTGTAATGGGTTTGTGCAATGAATCGAGTCGATTCTTGTTCAAACCAAATTCAACGGCATACTCGCGCAAAGTAGCAAAGTAAGGAACCCTATTATCTCCTTGTCGTTCCAATTGAATGCGAAGCATGTTTACCACGTCACACCACTTCAGGGTCTCGTCTAAGTTGTGACTAACTTCGACTCCCATGGATGCAATGTGTTTTGGAATGAGGGTCTTAGGCCCGCAAACACGAACGTTCGCACCCAGAAGTTTTAAGCACAATATATTGCTGATCGCCACCCTTGAATGTCGAATGTCGCCTACAATGGCGACGTTCACGCCTGCAAGATCACCGAGTTTTTGCCGCAAGCTAAAGGCATCCAATAGCGCTTGTGTGGGATGCTCGTGCGTTCCATCTCCAGCATTGATTACAGGCGTATTGATTTTATTAGCGAGGTACTGCGGAGCGCCTGGATGCGGGTGGCGCATGACAACCATGTCCACCTTCATCGCTAAGATGTTATTGACGGTATCGGTGAGTGTCTCCCCTTTCTTTACGGAAGAATTGCCTGCTGTGAAGTTGACGACATCGGCGCTTAGACGCTTTTCGGCCAGTTCAAATGACAAGCGAGTTCGGGTAGAATTTTCAAAAAAGAGATTCGCGACAGTGAAATCTCGAAGAGAGGGAACTTTTTTGATAGGACGATTGATGACCTCTTTGAACTCAGTTGCGGACTGAAAAATCAATTCCAAATCATTTTCCGTCAAACCACGGATGCCGGTTAGGTTGTGAACGGATAAGTGATTCATTCGGGCTTTTTATTCAAGAGCATGACACGACAGGTCGATCGTTGTTCACTCCATATAACTTGCACGTATTGCCAATCGATGCTGTCAATTGATTTGCCAATGAATTGCGGCTCGATAGGCAGTTCTCTCTGAAATCGTCGATCAACTAGGACCAGCAGTTTGACGGTTTCCGGGCGGCCATGGGCAAGCAAGGCATCCAATCCCGCACGAATGGTTCTGCCCGTGAATAAAACATCGTCCACCAAAATGACATCCCTTCCTTCGACGAGGAACGGCATGGTGGTGGATTGGGGTGTTATTGGTTTTTCTCTCCGCCTAAAATCATCCCTGTGAAAAGTGCTGTCAAGACCGCCACAATTGATGGTGAATCCAGGCAGGAGCTGTTCGAGCTTGACTTTCAATATTCTCGCTAGATCGTAACCACGCGGTTGCAATCCAACCAAATCGGTTTTGTTGAAATCATGATGCTCCAGCAACTGATGGGCCAAGCGGTCTATGACACGCTCGAAAAGCTCCTCATCCATGAGAATTTGTGATTCCATCAGTGCAAAGATAGTTTTGAAACAAAAAAGAGGAGCACTTGGTGCCCCTCTTTTTCATAGCATTTAAGATTGGAGCTTACGACTCCTCTCCAGCTTCACTGGATTCATCTTTTTTGGTCGCAGCCTTCTTGGCCGGAGCTTTTTTAGCCGCAGCCTTTTTCGCTGCAGGCTTTTTCGCTGCGGGCTTTTTCGCTGCGGGCTTTTTCGCAGCCGCTTTCTTCGCTGGCGCTTTCTTCGCCGGAGCTTTCTTCGCCGGAGCTTCTTCTGCCGCCGGAGCTTCTTCAGCCACCGGAGCTTCTTCTGCCGCCGGAGCTTCTTCTGCCGCAGCAGCCGCTTTTTTCGGAGCTGCTTTCTTTGGAGCGGGCTCTTTTTCTTTCGTTGCCTCTGGTGCGTCATCCATCTGCTCTTTCAAAGCAGAAAGCACATCCAAATCGCCGAATGTGCTGCGTTCGACGTTGGAATTGACTTCATTCATCATGCGGTTTCCACCACCACCCGTTCGAGGCTTGCGCTCTTTAGGTGCTGAAGCAACAGGCGCTTCTTCGAATGTTCGCGTATGACTCACAGTGATGCGCTTCGCATTGCGATTGAACTCAAGAACAACAAAATCTGCACTTTCTTCAAGGGCAATGGCTGTTCCATCTTCTTTGGTTAAATGCTTGGCATTGCATGAACCTTCCAATCCGTAAGGCAGAGCGATTGCAGACTGGTTTCCTTCGATTTTAACGACCGTACCTGAATGCTTCGATCCAACGGCAAAGATTGTTTCAAAGACCTCCCACGGATTCTCCTCGAGTTGTTTGTGCCCCAAACTCATGCGACGATTGTCTTTATCGAGTTCAAGCACGACTACGTCAATGGTGTCGCCAACGCTGCAAAATTCAGATGGATGCTTGATTTTCTTTGACCAGCTGAGATCAGAGATGTGCACCAGGCCATCGATTCCCTCCTCCAATTCAACGAACAGGCCGAAGTTGGTGAAGTTTCGGACGGTTCCCGATTGCTTGGAATTCAACGGGTACCGTTGATCGATCTCCGCCCATGGATCTTGCTTGAGCTGCTTCAGTCCGAGAGACATCTTTCGTTCTTCTCGGTCGATATTGAGGATGACACATTCAATGTCATCACCAACGTTGAGGAAGTCCTGCGCGCTTCTTAAGTGCTGTGACCAGCTCATTTCGGAAACGTGGAGCAAACCTTCAACGCCTGGAGCGATTTCAACAAACGCACCGTAGTCGGCGAGGACCACGACCTTTCCTTTGATCCGTCCACCTTCGACGAGATCCTCTGTCATGGAATCCCAAGGATGCGGGGTCAATTGCTTCATTCCAAGAGCAATTCGCTTTTTGTCGTCATCAAAGTCAAGGATAACAACATTGAGCTTCTGATCCAATTCAACCAGCTCCTCTGGGTGGTTGACTCGGCCCCAAGACATGTCGGTGATGTGAACCAGTCCATCGATGCCTCCGAGATCGACGAATACGCCGTAAGAGGTGATGTTCTTGACTGTTCCCTCGAGGACTTGTCCCTTCTCGAGTCCGCCAATGATGATGCGTTTTTGCTCCTCGAGCTCAGCTTCAATTAAGGCCTTGTGGGATACAACGACGTTTTTGAATTCTTGGTTGATTTTGACAACCTTGAAATCCATTTGCTTTCCAACGTAAACGTCAAAGTCACGGATTGGCTTGACGTCAACTTGAGAGCCAGGGAGGAATGCTTCAATTCCAAAGACATCGACGATCAAGCCACCTTTCGTGCGGCACTTCACTTCACCTTGGATAATGATGTCTTGTTCTTTGGCTTCGTTGATCTTGTCCCAAGCCGAGAAGATCCGCGCTGTGCGGTGTGAAACGACGAGTTGGCCGTTCTTATCTTCTTGTCGCTCAATGAAAATGGGCACGATGTCCCCCACCTTTAAATCAGGATTGTAACGGAATTCGTTAGCGCTTACAACGCCTTCGGATTTGTAGCCGATGTTCACAACCACTTCCTTTTTAGAGATGGAGATGATTGTTCCGTCAACTACTTCCTTCTCGCGAATGAGATTCAGTGAGTTTTCATAAGTGGCTTCGAGCTCCTTGCGATCATCCTTTGAAAAATCATCTGTATCGGATTCGAATGCTTCCCAATCAAAGTCACCAGGCTCTGCGAGTGCAGGGCGTTCGGTGAGGATTTCAACGGGCTTTGGAACGGCAGCTTCCTCAGGGACTACTTCTGTCGCTTCGGCAGTTGTTTCTTCAGTGGTGGCTTCTGCTGTGTCAGTGGAAGCTTCCGGAGTTTTCTCCGGTTGCTGAGGAGCAGCTTCTTCGTTGTGCTCTTCAGGCTTCTGGGTTTCTTCGCTCATGGCTTTCCCAGGGGTTTTGTATTTCGCACCAGGACCAATGCGAAAGGATGTAATATGCACTCCATGTCCTTGTGGAGCTTAAATCGAGTGCAAAAGTAAGTAAAATTTAGTTGAAACCATGGGCCAGTGATTATTAATCGAGCACGAACAGTTTGGATGGTTTTCTAGCGTCCGTATGTGCATCCGTCCATTGAATGAAATATATGCCTGCCGGGAGGTTCATTTCAATTCCTTCGCTTCGGATGCTTGACCAATGCATGACTTGCTGTCCGTTTGCGTTAAATATGCGGCCTGCGGAAGCGGCCTGCAAAAGCTGACCGTTGCGAATCGGATTCGGATACGGCTCCTTCCAGTTCAGAATAGGGTTCGTTCCTAAGCCATTTCCGGCTCCGTTGCTAGCGTTGGGTGTCGGCAGATTAAACGCGATCCATGGAAGACCCGCATCATAACTGCGGCCAAACGATTTCCCGAGCGAAAGAGCTGGCACATCGATGGCATCAGCGATGGTGAAACCATCTGGCGAGCGGAGTGCAAGTGGCTCACCGTTGGAGCTAATCTTGAAATTCGCGTGGTTCCATCCCTGTGATTCGTCTTCGTCTGCAAAAATCATCAGAAAGCCTGATGGAGGAATGATTGTTGAGTCACAATTACACGAAGGAATTAACCACTTCTGTGGCTGATCCAAACGATCTGTCAAATAATAATTTGCAATATCAATCGGTGTGTTGCCAAAATTATAAATTTCAATCCAGTCGTCGTATTCTCCTGTATTGTCCGCATACGTAATGAAATTATCGGACTGGACTTCGTTAATGACGAGGCTTCCAGGCTGGATGATTTGCAGGGCATTGGTTGCACGCGCGGTTGGAAAATCAAAAACGATCCAATTGAGCGAGCCGTCCTGTTCCCTGCCCCAGCTCTGATCCTCTGCCAAATTATCATTCCATTCAGCAGAATCGATGATTGCCCCGTCATTGCCAATAAGGTTGAGCGTGCCGCCTTCAGACGGCGAGAGCGATACGTGGTTACTTCCTTGTTCTACTTCATTGTCAAACCAAAAGATTTGGAACCCATTGGATGGGATGGTAGTCAGCCAAGGTTCAGTGTTCTCAAAGGTGTGGGAAACTCCGTTGATTTGAAGTGTGTACCCCGCAAGATTCACTTGATCGTCATTTGGATTAAAGAGTTCAACCCAGGCATCGAATTCATTCATTTCATCCGCTACCGTAGAAGTGTTCGCAACTTGGATTTCATTGATGTAAAGCAAAGATGGGCTGAGAATTGTTTCGGCATTCGGCGCATCTGGAGTTGGGCTATTGAAATATTGCCATTCGGCACAACCGTCACACGTGGCGCCAAATGAGATGTTGTCCTGCTGAATTCCGAATGAAACGCTATCGATAATGGTTATGCCATCCGTACCAACAAAATAGACGGTCTCCCCTTCCCCGCTTAGTTTGAAATTCGCATGGTCCGAACCTTGCTGTTCATCCTTGTCACACCAGATGCGAATGTGGCCATTGGGCAGGATGGTTGTTAATCCCGGATCATCCAAAGGAAAAATCCATTTGTCCAGACTGTCCGGGTCATCGGTTAAATGATACCCCGCCAAATCCTGAATTCCGCCACCATTGTACAATTCCACCCAATCTTCGTATTGAAAGAAATCATCATAATCCAATGAAGCATTAGATGCCAATATCTCGTTGATTTGGATATTCTGACCTGTGGAAATCGTTGCAATCGATATGTTAAGCAGCAGCAATATCAATAGCTTGAGACCGCGGTTTTGGTGTTCGATTCGTTTCATGAAAATGATAAAGACGTGGCGCCCGCTATTCGTTGATGATTTGCAATTCTGTATTTCTAAAGCCGCGATCAATGCAAACTTCCATTGCTTTCTTCGCAGCCTCCAAGTTCGGGAAAGTTTTGGAAACATAAACGGTAGAGTTCCCTGAGCGTATTGTAGTCAATGGGATCTCGTTTCCGAGTCGGAGCAAACGCGCTACCTGTGCCGGTTCCAGATGCTCTTCAAACTGAACGATTTTCAATCGAAACTGTCTTCCCCTGCTCTCTTTCTTCTTCTTGGCTTTTGCCTCGGGTTTTTCAGAGGCTGTGACAACCACATTGGGTTTAGCGGCAACTTGGATTGTTTCTTTCGCTACAGGTTTGATGAAAGCATCAGGGATTTCTCGCTGGATTTCTGTGAGCAATGACTTCGCATCCATTGAAGATTCGAAGGTTCCAAGCATGTATCGATTGATGCCATCGGTAGACGTTTCTTTGGTGGATTGTTCGAACCACTTGGATTTATTTTTGGGCGAACCTTTGAAGGCGCCAATCTGAATGGTGAAGTGATTCCGTTCAAATGCTTCAGGCGAAGTATTGGCTACGCGGTCACTGCTTGGAGTTGGCATCGGATTGATCTCCGCTACAGCAACTTCAACGGATGCACGAGTTACAGGCTCGGATTCGTCCTTTGATGTTGATTCAGGAATCGGTTGTCCGATTGACGTGGCAGTTGCAGGAGCAGCAATAGCGATCGATGCAACGTCAACTTTGTCTTGACGTGGAGTGATTGTCCCGCCAAATAGCGCATGCAATTCTGCTTCTAGGCTTGAACGCATGGCGATTGCGTTAGTCATTGATTCTCTGTAGCCTTGAGCTTGAGTGCTTTTTGTCCGAATCACATCGAGTTCTTCCAAGTACAATTCTGCCTGTTGCACAATGGGAGCATTGTTTTCAGAGAACATTTCAAATCCTGAGTAGTCATTCGATTCATTTTCGGTTGAAGCCCCAAACGTTTGCCACCATTGCCCTGCTGTCATTTGAGCTTCTTCCTTCACGACGTCTCTTTTGTCAGCTCCTTGCCGGAATGTTTCCCATGCCAAGCCAACCGCTGCTTGGCCCCGGGCCATTTGTTCCTTTGGAAGGTTGGCCTCTTTCGCATCTTCAATCAATCCCCCAGACCGAATAAACCAAGATTGGGCGTTTTCCATTTCCGGCAACGTATATACCCCAAGCTCCTGGACGTTGATGATGCTATCGGTGAGTTGATTCCATAAAATCTCTTGAGCTCCAAACCACTTAAAGCTCAGCGAATCTTCCTTTTGAACAGTGCTTGATGCGGCGAGTTGAATGGCTTCTGATAGGTTTTGATTCTTTCCAGTGTATTCGAGGAATTCTGCACGAAACTCAGAGGACTCCATGGGAAATGCTTCCGTAATCCAACGATCATAGACCAGATGGGCTTCGATTCGCCGGTGCATGTCTTGGATTTGGACCAATGCCGAAGCGGTTGCCTTCACCTGGGCGTTCACATAATCAGAAATGGTTAGCCAATCTTGCGAAATATTGAGTCTGCCCGCTAGGTGCTTATCAATGGTGTTTTTCCAGACCTTCCATGCATTTAAATTGTTCGCTGTAACACTGGCAAGACCTTTTGATTTTTCAGAGAGTACTCCGAGTGCAGGTTCTCCAAATCGTTTGATCGCATTTTGAACCTGCCATTTGTTGCTTCCAGGGGCTTCCCAACAATGAATTGTCTCTATGTTGTTTTGAAGTTGCATCGCTCTTGAACGAATGTTGCTGACTGTTTCTGGCGTCTCTTTGGGGTTGATTTCTCCGATTTCTTCTAAGGCTTTCACCACCCAACTGGGGATCGAATGTTCTCCTAGTTCGTAGCTTCCGGGAGACACGGATTCCTGGGCCATTAAAATGCGTTGGATGTTGGCGGGCTCACTATTCCCGTTTCTCAATTCATTTGCTAATCCAGCATTTACATCTTCGAACCAAATCCCCTTGTGTTGATTCGCCTTCATCGCAGCCGTACTCCAACGGAGCGCTGGCTCATCAACATAATTTGACGGGCGCCCAACCAGTCCGACTTTGCCTTTTTCAGTTTTGCCTACAACCAGGTCGTTCATTGCCATTTTCGGCGATGTTGCGGACGGTATTTGGATCGATTCTTCCCAAAGCGTGACGCCATTTTCATCTTTCCAAATCAATGCAATAGCACTATTGTCTTGAAAAATGAGGTCCATAGGTTCCTGGTTGTTGCCGTCCATTGTCAGCAATTCAACTCCTGCAGTCATGTTGGTGATGATCAAACGTCCCTTCTTAATGTCCTCGTCAATTTTCACCCGCAGCGCGACAGGCTGGGATGTTTTCAGTTCATCGTTGATCTGTAGGATTTCTTTTCCTTCGAAATCTTGGTTTCGGTTCGTGGAAAGCCATTTTGATTCGTTCCTAGGACTGGCATAGTAAAGAAATTCATCGGATGAACTGTTTATTTCCATTGGCAACTGAACGACAGCACTTAGGTTGTCCTCTAGGGGCTCTGATGCGAAGAAGTCACCGCTCACCTGAAAAACATCAAGACCGCCGAATGATTCAGGGCGAGAGCTACTGAAAAAAAGTTGATCAGCGGACCCCATCGCATTATCAAGGGAAACACAGATTGGCGAACAGTCATCAAATTCACTATTGATTGGTGCTGGCAATCGTTCGGGCTCCCCATAAACTCCCATGCCATTGACCGATACACGGTAAATGTCGAGACCAGTGTCGCCTTGTCTTCCGTAGCTCGCATAAAAGGCATGTCGTTTGCTAGGCAGCCAATGCATCGTTGAGTGATAGTTGTTTTTCTTATCATAACGGGTCCGCAGTGCTTCAGGCGTCTTCAGAATGCGTCCGTCTTCGATCGGCATTTCGAAAAGACGGAAATAATCATTGGAATGGGAAATTAGCGTGGAATGTACCTCGAAGTTTATCGCATCAATGGGCATTGACTCCTTGGTCAAACATTGACCATAACAAAGCTTAGCGTCGGTTAACCAAGGTTCATTGGTTCTTCCAGAATCGATGGCCTTCCTGTAGTGCCCTAATGCTCCCTGGAAATTGTAGTTCAAATGCATCAGTCGTCCCTGATAATAATGCCATTCAGATGCGTGCTCAGTTTCTAAAATCCCCAAATCTTTCGCCCAACGCAGGTGTTCTTCTGCTTCTGATAGCCTGCTTGACGTGTAGGTGCAGATGGAGCCATAACGGAAATGGAGAAAAGAGCGTTCACTGGCGATGCTTACGAGATGCGCAAACAAGCCGTACGCTTTACTCATTTCTCCTGCTTCGAAGGATTCCTCTGCACGATGAACATTTTTTGCCAGGTCTTTTTCCGTCCAATCCGCCCCCTGGGCATCCAGACCAGAGGCAGCAAGAAAGTGAAAGATCCCGATCAAAAGAAGAGACTGTAGCTTGGCTCGAATGGAGGCAGAGCTAATCAAGGGAGTGCAAACAGGTAAGCGCATTTTCGGCATGTTTATTCGACGACAAGTTATAGGCTGTTTTGAACGATGCTCGGAGCTCATCCATTAGCTTTGCACAAACAATTGAATAAAAAACAAGCTCATGGCGAACGGTCAATTTCAAGTTCCATACCCGGTCAATGAACCGGTACAGTCATATGCGCCAGGCTCTGCAGAGCGCGAGGAGGTGTTGAAAACGTACAGGGACCTTTACAACCAAGTTGCCTTGGATGTCCCAATGTTCATCGGTGGGAAAGAAGTGCGAACTGCGAAAAAAATGCCAATGACACCTCCGCATGACCACCAACATGTTCTGGGGCATTACAATTATGGGGATGCCTCACATGTCACCGCGGCGATTGAAGCGGCCTTGGCGGCACGTTCCAGCTGGTCGGCGCTGCCATGGCATGAGCGCGCAGCTGTATTTTTGAAAGCTGCGGATTTACTGGCGGGCCCTTACCGAGCAAAAATCAACGCCGCAACGATGTTGGCCCAGTCCAAGAATATTTATCAAGCAGAGATAGATGCTGCTTGTGAATTCATTGATTTCTTGAGGTTTAACGCGTATTTCTTGCAAGAGATTCAAGCCGTCCAGCCGGAAAGTGCAGAGGGCATTTGGAATCGAATGGAATACCGGGGCTTAGAAGGATTTGTATTTGCGATTACGCCTTTCAATTTTACGGCAATCGCAGGCAATCTTTGTGCTGCTCCTGCACTCATGGGCAACACCATCGTCTGGAAGCCTGCAGATTCGCAAGTTTTTAGCGCCCACGTGATCATGGAAGTGTTTCGTGAAGCGGGGTTACCGGACGGCGTCATTAATATGGTGACTTGCGATGGGCCGGAAGCTGGAGAAGTCGTTTTCAAGCATCCCGATTTAGCGGGATTGCACTTTACAGGGTCCACCGGTGTGTTCAGGCATGTGTGGAGGGAGATAGGAAACAACATTGAACGGTATCGAAATTATCCGCGAATTGTGGGTGAAACGGGTGGAAAAGACTTCGTACTCGCTCATGCGTCTGCCAATTTGGATGAAGTGGTCACAGGACTGATTCGAGGGGCGTTTGAGTTTCAAGGGCAGAAATGCAGTGCCGCTAGTCGCGCCTACATTCCCAAAAGCATGTGGAAAGAGTTGGAGCCAAAACTGATCGGTTACGTGAAGGAATTGAGCATGGGCTCACCAGAGGATTTTAAGAACTTCATTACGGCGGTCATTGACGAACGAGCATTCGATAAAATTCAAGCTTACATTGAAGGAGCAAAGCAGAATCCAGACGCAGAAATCCTCGTTGGTGGCCAATGTGATAAATCATGTGGCTATTTTATTTCACCCACTGTTGTGCTTTCCAAAACCCCTGATTCCACCACTATGGTAGAGGAGATTTTCGGACCCGTTCTCACCATATTTATCTATGAAGATAATGATTTCGAAGCAACAATGGACGTGGTGGATTCGACGAGCGAGTATGCCCTTACTGGAGCAATTTTTGCTCAAGACCGAATCGTTATCGATCGCGCAACGAAACGCCTTGAGCACGCCGCAGGCAACTTCTATGTAAACGACAAGCCCACCGGTGCCGCCGTCGGACAACAGCCTTTCGGTGGAGCCAGAGGTTCAGGCACGAACGACAAGGCAGGAAGTGTTTTGAATTTATGGCGATGGACGAGTGCGAGAACCATTAAAGAAACGTTGGTTCCTGCGCGTCATTACAGCTATCCATTTATGGAGGAATAGGCTGTTTGGTCAAGAGCAAAAAAAAAGGGCTTAGTAGGCCCTTTTTTTTCGCGCAGTCCGAAATGGGTCAAAGTAAGTCCTCAGCGTATCGCATTTTGGGTATCTCAGTCATGTCAACTCGATTAGGCGTAAACCCGTGTCTTTCAGAGAGATATTGTAAGTCATTCTTCCGAATGCGGCCATTGTCATCCACCCAATTCCTGGCGACAATAAATTTGTCTTTTTTTCCATCTTCTCCTACCGTGACGATTTTTCCTTGGATTGCACGCAAACGAAACGCACTGTTCAGAATGCTTGCACGCACTTTGGGGTGGTCATCCGATTTACGGCCCTTCTTTTCCATGGCAAGTGCGATGAGATCATTGTATCGCAAAGGCATGTCTTTTTCCTCAAGTTGTTCGAGAATGAATTTCCCCCAAACACTTTTTGGTCCACGTTTACGTGCTTTCGAGCCTGTTTGAGTCAAAAGCACACCTGTATCCTCGTCTTGGCTCTGTCCTTTCAGTTTTCGTAATATCTGGTCAACGTGCTTGATTTCCCCAAGAAGCCGCCTTTTTTGTTCCGAATAGTAGTGGATAATGGATCCGATTTCTTTTGCTGAAAGTTCCATGTTTTATCAATTTCTTCACACAAACTTAATGCTTAATGTCAAAAAAACTGAAAAAAACAAAGGTATTTGTCATGAGAGTGTCAGGAAGTGATTTTTAATGATAAGCCGGATTCTGTTCACCTCGAAAGGCGCTTCATCATTTATCTATGCAATCAACCCACTGGCTTGGGCGAGCAACCCTTAAAATGCCAGCCTATGCGATCTTGCAACCCGCAAGGTTTACCAAAGCCGACAAATCTCTTCGTCGCTGGTGAGCTCTTACCTCACCTTTTCATCCTTACCTGTGCTCCGTTATGAAACTGAGCCATCGGCGGTTTAAATTTCTGCAGCACTATCTGTCATGTTTCACATGCCTTCCTTTTGAGAAGTGCGGTGCCCTGCGTTGTCCGGACTTTCCTCTCCTGTAAAGGAGCGATGAAGTCTCATTTCAATCAATATTTCAATCCCAAAGTACAGACATCTGTATTTCTTCACCACCGCGTTCGATGATGACATTTGATTCAGATCCGGCCTCAAACAAACTCAATGCTGTCATATAACTCATCATGTCCGTCACGAGTACCGTGTCTATTTTTTTTACAACATCACCACGAATTAAACCGGCCGAGGCCGCGGGTCTGCCTTCGGAGACCCCGTCAATTCGCATGCCAACCCCCGAAAACAAATAGTCGGGAATAACGCCCAAGGTAACCTTGAATCGAGGCGTACTCTCTTCATCTTGATCTTTTGTGGCTGTGAACGGCCAATCTTCTTGCTCATTCAGTCGCTGTATCAACCGTTCAACGAAATTCACAATGCGCACAATGCCTTGAATATTGATTTTTTCCGCGGTATCGGATGGCTTATGGTAGTCAGGGTGTTGTCCTGTAAAGAAATGAAGGGCAGGAATCCCTTCTAAATAAAATGACGTGTGATCACTCGGCCCTACACCGCTTTCGCTTGGAACAAAAATGAATCCTTCGTCGTTGCACTCTTCCAGTAACTCCATCCACCGCGGTGATGTCCCGGTGCCATAAACCGCCAAGGTGTCGCCGCGAAGCCTTCCAATCATGTCAAAATTGATCATGTAATCGATGGACTCCAGCGGAATGGTTGGTGACTTGCAGAATTGATTGGATCCCCACAGCCCCTTTTCTTCGCCAGAAAACGCAGCAAATAAAAGTGATTTGTTTTGTTGCGACTGCGCGAAGCGCTCGCTGAGTTCTAACATGCCAGCCACACCTGATGCGTTATCATCTGCACCATTATGAATTTCAGGTTGGCCGCGAAATAAAGAATTCTCATCACCATAGCCGAGGTGATCGTAGTGGGCGCCAATGACCCCCCATCGCTTATCCTCTTGCGGCAATGCGTAAAGCACATTCTTTCCGGTGATTGCTTGCACTAGTGCCATTCCCAATGACGCAGAGTCACCGTGGCCGTGCATTTGCATTGGAGGATGTGGTTTGTATTCAAAGCGCTGGAACGAGCCGACCTCTCCCCTTGCTGATAGGCCTTTCGACGCAAACACGGAATCAATCCAAGCACTTGCAATGGCCTCTCCTTCTTCGCCTGTCTCCCTGCCTTGCATCGCATCCGAAGCAAGCGCTTGAACATAGGCGTTGATTCGCTCCGAGCCGCGCATGGTTTGGGTTTCACTGTCATTGCAAGAGGTGAAGACTACAGACATTGTGGCGAAAACAACAAAAACATGACAAAAAGGGAAAGGAAGTGCTTTCATTCGAGTTTACTTTTGCGCAAAATTCGACAGAAGTCATGAATAAAGAAGCACGTTGGAGCTTAATTTTAGTTGTTGCTCTCATAAGTTGCGGAGAACAAGGTGTGTCCGTGAATTCATCTCAACCAGAGGAGGTTGAGCCGGGGTTGCGTTTGGAAGGGGAAGATCACTTCGCGGCTTTGCGGCAGCTTACGTTTGGTGGTGATAATGCTGAAGCGTATTGGTCATTTGCCAATGATCAATTGGTGTTTCAAGCCAACAACCCAAGTTGGGGGACGGGTTGTGATCAAATCTTTGTTTTGCAACTGGATGACGATTTCACGCCATCCTCTACGCCGCCATCACAAATTTCCAATGGCTTAGGCAGAACAACCTGCGCATACTTCATGCCTGGCGATACCACAGTGGTCTTTGCATCTACTCACCTCGCCGACACTCTTTGTCCTGCCGTGCCTCCACGAGGACCTAAAGGGGAATATGTCTGGCCAATTTATGAGGGATATGACATTTTTACATATGACTTGCACGGGGCCTTGATTTCACAATTGACCGATTTGCCTGGTTATGACGCGGAAGCCACCATTAGTCCAACGGGTGATCGAATGGTCTTCACAAGCACGCGCAGCGGCGATTTGGAGCTTTTTACATGCAAGCTCGATGGTTCAGACGTTGTCCAGGTAACAGACGAACTTGGTTACGACGGAGGAGCATTCTTCTCACCCGATGGAAGCCAATTGATCTGGCGCGCGAGTCGACCCCAAACGTCGGAAGAAGTTGAACATTATACGGACCTCTTGAGCAAAGGACTTGTGGAGCCAACGGCTATGGAATTATTCATTGCCAACGCTGACGGCTCAAACGCCCGGCAATTGACGGATTTAGGAGGGGCAAATTGGGCGCCTTTCTTTCATCCAAGTGGAGAAAAAGTGCTTTTTTCTAGCAATCACCACACGGGAGGCTTTCCGTTCAATATTTTCATGATCAATGCAGATGGCACGGGTTTGGAGCAGATTTCATTCGACTCGGCGTTTGATTCCTTTCCAATGTTCTCTCCCGACGGTAAGAGATTGGCGTTTTCTTCCAATCGAAACAATGGAAGAACACGCAACACCAATGTATTTGTGACAGATTGGGTTGAATGAATGATGCGCCTCAGTGTTTTGCACTTCACAAGCCTTTTGGGGTGCTGAGTCAGTTCACTTCAGAAGGCGGACATCCAGGCCTGCATTCTTTGAATTTGGGCTTGCCACCAGATGTTTACCCCATAGGAAGGTTGGACCGTGACTCAGAGGGGCTTTTGCTTTTGTCCAACAATTCCGCGCTAATTCATGAGTTGTTGGAGCCATCCAAAGGGCATCCGAGAACCTATCGTGTCCAGGTCGAGGGCTTAGCGGCGATGAACCAAATCCAAGCGATTCAAAAGCCGATGAATTTGCGGATTAAAAAAAAGGACCATCGAACGAGACCTTGCTTCGCTAGGATGGTCGAAGATCCGAAGTTGGCCGACCGTGTCCCTCCTATTCGCCAGCGAAAATCAATTCCAACGAGTTGGATTGACATCACCTTAACGGAAGGGAAAAACAGACAAGTGCGAAAAATGACAGCACACGTTGGACTGCCTACTCTGCGGCTTGTGCGCATCCAAATTGGTCAATTGACATTGGATGATTTGAATCTGGAACCGGGAAGAGTGGTGATGTTGAATGCTCAGCAGACCCAATGTGCACTTGCGATAGGAAAGTGAAGCTATCTTGCCCCATGGTTCATTCAGTGTTTTATTTCGCTCGAACAACGATTGCACTCATTTGGTCTTTTGTCTGCTGCCTTTTTGCGCTCATACTTGCACTTTTAAGCAAACGCTTGATTCCATTTGTCTTAACCGAGATAGGCAGTCGGATGTGGAGCGTTAATATGCTGAAAATTGCAGGGGTCAATCGCCCGACGCTCAGTTTCTCTTCCGACGCGGCCAAGTTTCAAAATTGGCCAACGAAGGCCATCGTTGTCTCGAATCATGCAAGTCAAATTGACATCAATGTTTGCGCAAGTGTGATTCCACGCCCTATTGTTTACCTGGCGAAAGCAAGCATTCGAAATGTGCCTGTTTTGGGGTTGCTCAATGCACGTGTTGGAACGGTGTTCATTGACCGCAGCAATCCGAATTCGGCAAAAAAATCCGTTGAAAACCTTCAGGCATCACTGAGGAATGGGATCTCAGTGATTGTTTATCCCGAAGGAACGCGAAGTTCAACCGGGGAATTGAATTCGTTCAAAAAAGGAGCATTCTATCTGGCTGCCGGAGCAAATGTTCCTGTCATCCCCATGCATGTCCATGGAACGCGCAAAGTGTTGCCAAAGGGGGGGTTATTGCTGAGGCCTAATCCAGTGCATGTTAGATTTGGAGAGCCTATTTATGCGAAGGACGCGTCCAGTGTAGGGGTCGCTGACTTGACCAAGTCTTCGTTCGCGCAGGTGGATGAAATGCGAAGCTGGCACCTGAGCCATGTGCAGACCCCTGATTGACCGGGCACAGACTTCTTATTTCCAATTCGAAATGGAATAAGCAGCTTCCAAACCTTCGCGAATTGCCCTTTGCGCGTCTAGTTTGCGGGCATCAAGTGCTCCTCCTATTCGTTCAACGCAAATGCCTTTAGCCCCCAACTGCGTATGCAATGGAGCGAAACTTGTCTGCCCTGCACAAACCACGACATGATCGAATGACAGGCTGTGCGTCTCTCCCGACTCAATGAATTCCAATTTTCCGTTTTCAAAAGCAAGGTATTGAACACCACTGTGCGTAATTACACCTTTGTTTTTTAGCTGAAGGCGATGAATCCAACCGGTGGTCTTGCCAAGTTTGCCTCCTACTTTGCCCGCTGATCTTTGAAAGATATGAATTGACCTTGGTGATTGAACAAGCTCTGGGCTGTTTACCCCCCCTCGGCTACTCAGGGATTGGTCAATGCCCCATTCTTCGAAAAAACCGGGTTTTTTCGTGTGGGTCAAATATTCTGCGACGTCAAAGCCTATTCCACCGGCACCAATGATAGCGACCCGCTTTCCCGGCTCGACCTTTCGTTTGAGTACGTCGAGGTAACTCAATACTTCAGGAGTTTCTGCCCCTGGAATGTCCCAGGAGCGCGGCTTCACACCGGTGGCGAGAATGACATGATCAAATCTGAGCAGGGAATTGACGTCCGCCTCCGTATTGAGTTGGAGATTGACATCATAGTGAGTGAGCATAAAACCAAAGTAGCGCAACGTTTCATGAAACTCCTCCTTGCCAGGAATGCGTTTGGCCATGTTGAATTGCCCCCCAATTTCAGCAGCAGATTCAAACAAAGTGACCTGATGCCCCAAACGAGCCGCTTCAATTGCAGCGCTCAATCCTGCGGGTCCAGACCCCACTACAGCGACGCTTCGAACTTCCGTGGCTTTGGCTTGCAATGGCCATTTGGATTCATAACTCGCTCTGGGATTCACCAAACACGTTGCAATTTTATTTTGAAAGATGTGATCGAGGCATGCTTGATTGCAACCGATGCACGTGTTGACAGAATGCGGATTCGTCTTGGATTTGTTGACGATTTCGGGATCGGCCAAGAAGGGACGCGCCATAGAAACCATGTCAGCGCAACCCGATTGAAGCGCCGTTTCACACGCATCAATGGTGTTGAATCGGTTGGTTGTGATGAGCGGAACCCCTACATGTCCCATCAGTTTTTTTGTGACGAATGCAAATCCCCCTCGAGGAACCAAGGTTGCTATCGTAGGGATCCGAGCTTCATGCCATCCAATGCCCGTATTGATCGCGTCTACGCCTTCTCGTTCCAACGCTTTCGCTAATGATTGGATTTCATCCCAGCTGCTTCCCTCCTCGATTAGGTCCAGCATGCTCAAACGAAAAATGATAGCGAATTCAGTCCCAACTTTTTCTCTGATGCTTCGAATGATTTCAATTGGAAATCGCATCCGGTTCTCAAAGGTTCCTCCGTATTGGTCCTGCCTTTTATTGGTGGCGGAGACCAGAAATTGATTGATGAGATAGCCTTCCGAGCCCATTATTTCAATTCCGTCGTAACCGGCTTCTTTGGCAATGGCGGCACATTTCGCGTATTGCAGGATCGTTTTCTTGACACCACGAATGGAAAGACTGGCCGGTTTGAAACGATTGATGGCCGCTTTAATGCTGGAAGGGGCCACATTTAAGGGATGATAGCTGTACCGACCACCATGCAGAATTTGAAGGCAAATTTTACCGCCATTTGCATGCACCGCATCTGTTATGATTTGATGTTTCTTGATTTGGCGCCGGGCCGTCAATTTGGCTCCGCCGGGCTTCAGCACTCCCCTGCGGTTTGGTGAGATGCCACCGGTAATGATGAGGCCTGCTCCCCCTTTGGCTCGTTCTCCATAAAATTGTGCCAACGCATTGAAACCATCTTTTGCTTCTTCCAGTCCGGTGTGCATGCTTCCCATTAAAATTCGATTGGGAAGGTGAAGCGGTCCCAGCTGAATGGGCTGGAACACCTGCAATTCTTTCGTTGAATTCAAATTGGTCATGGGAGTTCAAGTTAATTCACTGGAATTCACGGTATTCATCTACAAAATCGTTGCGACGGTAATTATTGGTGATTGCCTTGTAAGAATAGGTTCTTCCGTCACCGTCCTTTTTGGTTCTTTTTTTGTCTCCAATCTCAGCGATCGCACTCAAGAACCCAGCGCGATCAGGTGTTGAACAATTGAGTGTTTCCTTGCGGTAATCGAAATGGTACCAGTTTTCTTCGTCACCGTGCAAATAGAGGGTAAAGGAATCATTCGATCGGCTTCTTCGCAGGATTAGTTTTCCCGGAATTGCTTGGAATACGGGCGTACTACCGAGCGAAGCAATGGCGAATTCGCTGGTGGAGACAAATGCTTCGAGCCTCGGTTCCCATGTCATTTCAAGGCCTGTCAAGACGACTTGAGAGCGCATTGATTTGGGGGTGTTTTTTAATTTCCCCGTCATCGCCAAATCATTGACGAGCTTCGCACTCTCTTTAGCACCGAGCCAAGCTTGGAGTGCCTGTTCGTAATTGGTCTCGACGATGTTGACCGGTTCGGCCGGTTCCCATGATGGGATTTGCAAGGCCATCCGATCGTACAGAACTTGGTCAAGGTCAATGTCCAGTCGCATCGATCCTTTGAATACATACTCCCCTCGCGGGTTGACTTCAAAGGCCCCCACAAACGATTGGTTCACTAAGCCAAAGTTTAAAGGCAACTTCATCAACCCGGTGCCTCTCAAATCACACGTCGAAGGCCGGATATCGACATGGGCTTCACTCGAATTGGGGTTTTCAAACTTCTCTCGAGTTGAGAATGTGTAGCGTTCATCTTGATACCTCAGTTCACCTGCTGTGTTTAGGATGTTCAAGTCTGACTCATCGCCCTGGGGGTCCAAAAATGCGCCATAAACCGTGAATGGTGGGCGTGATGACGCCATAAGACCATAGGCAAGCAAATCACCCTCTGTGTCTCGGGGAGGATCTAAAACGGGAATGGCGATGGCTTTGGGATTGATGTAACCTTCAAATGCAATCCAAGTCCGCTGCATTCGCTTGCATTCTTTGGTCATTTTCGCCCCCCCGCTAAAATACAAATGCGGCTGAGAGGATACCATTTTTATGTCTCCTGCAAATGCAAAGGCCGGTCCCAGTAAAAACCCATTGCGGGCCATGATGGAACCTCCACCCGTGGTTCGAAGGCTGTCATCTACCTGGATATCGTCGAATAGAATCCGATTGACTTTTCCATCATTCGATGTGTAATTGTAAAGTCCAGCGCCTTCAAAAGCATATTTTCCATAAACATTTAGAAAGGCAGAATCAATGAAGTGATAACGGGTGGTGGCATTCGTCACTATTTGGGCGAAGCGGAGCTCGTCCATCTTGGCTTTGGCTCGAATGACCAAGCGTCCGCTGTCTGGAATGATACGGGAGTCGGCAATGGCGAGTGATTCAACGCCTTTGCATGTAAGCATGTCTTCTCCAATTCGATACGTAGCACTTGAACTCAAGAAGTGAAGAGAGTCTTGATCGGGATGGGCTGAAATAAAGTTGGAGCTTGTGCGGTCGTCGTTAAAATCAAGCGGCATTCCTTCTTGACTGCGGTTGGTCAGCAAATCAATTTCATCCTCGTCCATGTACCACCGGAACCGATCCATAAAGCAGATATACTGTTGAATCGGCAGTTCGATTCTTGTTTCGCCGGAATTTGGAGAGAAGACACCGAGCCGTTCTTGAAAATTCAAATCACACGCTACATCATCTGTTCTAAAGGCCGTGATCTGAGCTCGGTTTCCGTTTAAGGAAAAGGTCGCTGATGGCGACTTCAAGTTTGTCTTGAGGAAGTCAAATTCATTGGATGATAGCGAGGCATCTTTCAACTCAATCAGGCCTCTGCCCGCAAATGCACGAGGCGTAACTCGGGCAATACCTGTCAGGCGAGCTTCTTCTTGGTAAAACTCAAAAGGACTGTTTCCGGAGCTCATATCCAATTGTTTGCGTGAAGGATGAAATGCGAAGGTGCCATTTACCCCCTGCATCGCGGCGGTATTGCGCACCTCGTCTGCCTCATTGATGAACAACTCAGCCTGCCCTATGATGGAATCAGGCAGCATCGTCATGGACGAACTTTCAATGTGTGCCGTGATGAAATCAATGCTCCCCTGCCCCTGTAGCCCATTTCCATCCAATTTAATGTCCTTGGTGAATGTAGCCGCGTCTGAATAAACATCGATTCCTTCAGGCGCAGAACTTGTTTCAAGTCCGAGGTAATAATCGTCCATTACCTTCAGCGGAAGAGGCAAGTCCTTCAGAATGCCTGCCGAAACAAGGGTGCCATCCAATGTGAAGCCTGACTTGGTTAAGTTGTCGAGCTGTTTCAATTGAAAGGGTTCTACTGCGAAGTAAAAGTCATCCCGGGCATAAGCACCTTCGAACAGGTCGAAGCGATCATAATAAACAAAACTCGTCACTGTGCTTTCAAATACGGGGTAGTCTGGATGCAAGTCGCTCCTTCTTCCAGACCGGTTGGTGGGATAATCAATGGACAATGTGCCCGAAACCCCTTCGATTTGGCTATTTAAACGACGTTTTCGCGGGGTGCCTCGGTTGTTCAGTTCGTCCTCGTTGTAAACGCTGAGTTGAATCGACTCTATGGCGTCAAAGTCTATCGTGAAGTCTGAATAGTCAAAAGAAAATGCGTCACCGGCCATTTGAATATTGCCCGCTTGAATTCGTCCATCGAATAGAAAATCACGATCACGCTTGACCACAATCTCGCCATTCGCCGGATACAGGAGAACGTCCTTCGCGGTGCTCAGTCGAATTTGGTCTATCCCATTGATTTGAAAGTACCCATTGAGCAAACTCCATTCTGCATTCACGCCATTAATCGGACTGGAATTAAAGCGCATAACGTCATAATCCTTCCGACCTGTTTTGCAGTAAATGTGATCCTTTAATTTCTGGGTGGTTTGAACCCAAAGGGTCTCGGGATTGATTTCGACATAGCCCAAGTTGGCCAATTGCATCAGCATGACACGTGCCTGAACCTCACTCAATCGGATATAACGGGCAAAGTCTTCGGTCATGAAACCTGACCGCCCTGACTCTTTTGTAAACCGATACACTTCTATGACTGGATTCACAGGGTCAATGCCCTGGATGGCATCGAAGGAACTCTGCTCAAAGTAGTTCGTACTTGAAAATTGGGCAATCGATTGCCCAGCGTCAAGCGCAGAACCCACAAGGACCCGTGGCTGGTCAATTTCCCAGAGAATGCCGGAAACATCCCACTCCAGGTCGTGGTATCTGTCAAGAAAAGGCTGCTGGCCTAACCCCTGTTCTTGGCGATAGGCGGCAACTTGCCGTCGACCATTGTTGTACCGACTCTGGACATCGGGATGGCTCAGCGTGTCTCCTGAGAAATGCATGATAAATTCAGCATTGGAGCATGACCAGCCGGAAGATGAAAAAAGGAATTGATTCCCATGAAATTCCATGAATGTAGTGTCAGCCTGCATCACATTGATTCTGGCCCGTTGAGACTCATTTCGAATGCCGAGGATTTGGGAGCCTTTGAACTGAACCCCTCCGATATAATTGGTCTGAGGAAACACTTCCTCTAGTTTTATCTGCTCTTCTTCGCACCGAAATCGAGGATACGATTTTTCGGCCGGGCTTTTTGCTGATTCGAGCTTGACAACGAATGATCCCCTTAAAGGTTTTCCAGCGAGTTCTGCATGCATAATGCAACTGGGAACCCGAAATCGATCACTTTTCAAGTCAATGGTCGAAGCCGGAAGCTCAGCATAATACATATTAGGGTTGAAGATTGTACCCTCCCATTGAACCTGAGATGGGGTGATGCTAAGTTCTTCATCTCGAAGGTCCCATTCGCCCGATGTATTTAAAACGGTAAAATGGTCCATTTCACTTCGAGCAGTGAGCTGTGTGTTTTCAAAGATGAGCATTGGCACATTTTGATGCCATTCGAGCTTCCATCTCATCGAGTCCACTTCCCACCAGTGTTTGTTGGTCGAATAGAGGATGTTATTGGCGATCAACTCAGGCGAAATAGCGAGAAGTTCAAAACCAGTTTTGCGGTATTTTTTGTTGGACCACATCCGACTCGCAAAAGAATGCCAGTCGTCCCAAAGTTCTTGCTTGTCCGGCGCGCTCAAAGCCAATACGGTACGCAGGTAATTTCGAATGTCCTTGCTTCCAGACGCTCGGGCATCTTCCAAGGCTGTCACGACCTCTTCTACTGTTTCAATCTTGGCTTCCATATCCAGCGAAGCGCAAAGGGACGGCATGAGTGTTTTTTTTACCCAACGGCCATCTTCCTTTGAAACATTGTTCATGAGATTGGTCAAACGGACTTCAAGTGCCTCACAGGCCTCTGACTGTGCATGAATCGTCCCCGTCATTGCAAAGCAACCCAAAACAGCCAGAAGGAGAAACCTGAGGCCTGTGATTTGACGGTTGATGATGGGAGAGGCGAAAAACTCCATGGTTCGAAAATTACAACGAACCTTTGCCGACATTGGTATTCAGTTTGCTTTGTTTACCAACAACAGGCAGGCCCAACCATCGCGATCAAATGATTCTGACAATTCAAGGCCTTGTCCTTCTGCCTCGTTCAGGAGAACAGGAATGTCAGCGGGAAAGAAACCACTCAGAACAAGGTGGCCGCCCTCATAAAGGTGGCGCACGTAAGTGCGCATATCCGCCAAAAGGATGTTCCGGTTGATGTTCGCCAATATGGTGTGAAAGGAGCAGTCTGTGGTTGAAAGCGTGTTGGCGTCACCGAGCCGTGCCTCAATTTGACCGTCGAGCCCATTGCGCTGGATGTTATCCAGCGTATTCCGATAAGACCATTCGTCGTTGTCTATGGCCACGACGCGGGCTGCGCCTAATTTCCTCGCGGCAATGGCAAGCGCTCCTGTTCCGCAACCCATGTCCAAGACATTTTGACCCGCCGGCTGAAGGGCATGCACAGCGTGCATCATTTGCCAAGTGGTTGGGTGATGCCCCGTGCCGAAGGACATTTCAGGCTGTATGATGATATCCAAACCGGAAACAGGAGGCGCATGGAATGGAGCACGCATCATGATTTTACCGTCGACATCGATGGGGTCGTAATTGGATTCCCATTGTGCATTCCAATTTTCTGATTCCACCCAGTTTTCTTCTACACTTATCGCTGCAAGTTCGCGCAATTGCTCAAGCACAAATCGGTATTCTTCTTCATTGAATGCGACGTCTTTGGCGTAAGCAATAAGTCGATCTCCCTCCTCCTCAAACATGTCAAATCCACAATTACTTAGGTACGCTATTGCTACTTCCTTTGCGGGCAAGGCAGGCGAGCACATCAACGATGCCTTGAAGTATTTGGACTCTTTCATAACCCTGCCTTATGAGGCTTCCGACGCAGCGATCAGGGCCAGGAAGGATGATGCTTCCAATGCTGCGCCGCCAATTAAACCACCGTTAACATCCGGTTGCCCGAAAATTTCGGCTGCATTAGAAGGCTTGCAACTTCCGCCGTACAAAATGCGTGTAGTTGAGGCCACTTGGGAATTGTACCATTGGCCAAGTTGCTCTCGGATGAAGCGATGCATTTCTTGCGCTTGATCTGCTGAGGCTGTCACGCCTGTACCAATGGCCCAAACCGGTTCGTACGCTATCGTAATGTTTGCCATTTTAGCAGCATCGATGTCGGCCAAGGCGTCTTTGAGTTGCGTCGAAATCAGATCAAAGTGCCCTTCAGACTCACGGACTGCTAACGACTCACCGCAACACAGCAACACATGAAGGCTCGCGCCTACGGCTTGGTTGACCTTTGACCGCACTGCCTCAAATGATTCACCAAATCGATCCCTCCGCTCAGAATGGCCGACGATGACATGTGTTACGCCCGTTGAGTGAAGCATTTTAGCCGTGTATTCACCCGTATGCGCTCCGTGGTCATGTTCACTGCATTGCTGAGCGCTCAAATGAACCGAATCAGCTCGGTATTGAGCTGAAAACTGAGCGAGATAAGGAGAGGGCGGAGCTACAATAACCTCCGTTTTGTGCAATGTTGGAAGCCCTTTTGTGATGGCATCCATCAACTCTATCCCTTCATTCATTAATTTGTTGCTCTTCCAGTTCCCTGCGACAATGTTCCTCATGACCTTTGTTGTAATTGAAACGCGAAGTTCGCAATTGGAATTGTTTAAATGAACAGATGTGATGATTGATTCACCCCAAGTACCCTTGGATGAAAAGCGATTGCTTGAATTGCTCAACAATCATTGGCATTTTGAGTCGTTTCGCGAACAGCAAAAACCCCCAGTTTTTTCTCTTGCTAGTGGAAAGGATACATTGGCTGTGCTCCCAACAGGAGGTGGCAAATCCTTGTGCTATCAAATTTCCGGTCTGTACCGTGGTGGTATATGCTTGGTCATCTCACCCCTTGTAGCCCTTATGCAAGATCAAGTTGAAGGCTTGAAGGAAAAGGGGCTGAACGCAATTTCACTCGCAGGAAACCTTAATTACAGAACGATTGAACGCTTATTGGACAATGCCGAGCGCTTGCCCTGTTGCTTCCTTTATTGTTCGCCAGAGCGGCTCCACCATCCGTTGCTCAAATCGCGTCTCCAACGTCTACCCATTCGAACAATTGTAGTTGATGAAGCGCATTGCATTTCACAATGGGGCCATGATTTCCGGCCCGAATATCGCATGGTTTCTTCCCTTCGCGATCAATGCCCAGGAGCCGCTTGGGGCGCCTTCACGGCTACGGCTACGCAAAATGTGCTGAAAGATATTGAGGTGCAATTGAAACTGGATGCGGCTGGCGTTTTTGAGTTTCCCATGCAACGTGCAAATCTGATCTATTCCGTATTTACCTCTGGTGATGCTGAAAAGGAACTTTTATTGGCGTTGAAGCGATCCCGAGGATCCGGCTTGCTGTATGTTGCAAGCCGGTCAGAAGCGGAGTTCTGGTCAGACAGGATGAGGCAGATTGGAATCCAAAGTTCGGCTTACCATGCGGGGATTCCTGCTCCGGAACGGCTGAAAATCCAAACGTCTTGGATGACTGGCGACTACCGAGTGTTGGCCTGTACCAGCGCTTTTGGAATGGGAATTGACAAGCCGGATGTGCGGTTTGTTTTTCATGCATCACCCCCTCAAGATTTGGAAAGCTATGTACAAGAAGCTGGTCGTGCGGGACGTGATGGAGAACCCAGCCTTTGCATGCTATTCATGAACCGGAATTCCTTGGACTTGAGTCGAAAAAAGCTCGAACAGAAAGCCCCTGATTTACGAGCCATTCAAAAAGTATACCAAGGCTTGGCCAATCAGGGTTCAGTTCCTGTTGGCGCTCGGCCTGAAGAGCCAACCATTTTCGATGCAGACCTCTGGCTGAAAGGCAGTGAAATGCGTCATTTCGATTGGAATTTGAGCATGAATTATTTGAATCGATCCGGCTACATTTCCAGTGATCGATTAGATGATGGTGAGCGTTTTGAAATAGCGTTACGGGAATCTTTGACTGAAAGCTCACTTGAAGGGAATCCAACTGCCATCCGAATGCGAAGCGCTCTATCCGATTGGTTTCGCACCCATGAGTCAAATGCGATTGTTCCAATTCAGTCATTGAAACAATCGTCCGGGATGACAGCTCATCAATGCAGGATTGAGTTGGATCGGCTTAAGAAATGGGGTTTTATTGAAAGCCGACGATTGCCACCATTGTATCAGATTGAATGGATACGTCCGCGTGAAGAGGCAAAAAACGTCATTCTCCCCCAATCCCTAATGGTTGATTGGGTGCAGTCCTTGGAAGCAAAATGGGAAGCATTCTCAGCGTATGCAGCCTCAACAAATTGCAGGCAGCAGATCATACAACGTTATTTTTCGGGAGACGAGGTCCAGGCGTGTGAGAATTGCGATAATTGCATGAAAGCCAATGAATCATGGGCCAGAGAAAAATGGCTTATCGCTATTCCCGAGCAAGGCCTCGAAATTGTACAATTGGCGAATCGTGTTCCGGTTCGTTACAAATCGGTGCTGTTCCATTTCCTTGATCTCTGGGCAGAGTCCAATGAGATCGAGGTGGTCAATCGCACCATCTATCGGAATTGAAAGTTTTTCTATTCTGAATAAATGACGGGAAGGCGATTATCTTCGCTCCATGACGGTTGAGAAAGCGATTTATTTAAAACCCAAAAAGGAGGTCAGTATTTTGCGTAGGCACCCCTGGGTCTTCAGTGGTGCAATCCGTGCGATTGAAGGAGCTGTGCAGGCGGGAGACTTGGTAGCTGTGCACGCCAACAAGGGGCGGCTCCTTGGACGTGGCCATTATTCGCCAGGCGCATCCATTGCAGTTCGTATGCTCACCTTTAATGATGAAGAAGTCATCAGCCAAGACTGGTGGAATTCGAAAGTGCGGTCCGCTGTCGATATGAGAAAACAGCTGGGACTGTTGGGGGGTTCAGACAATTCCATCTGCAGGCTTCTTCACGCTGAAGGCGACGGCACTTCTGGACTGATTGTTGATTATTATGATCGCGTGGCGGTTATCCAAACGCATTCGGCTGGCATGCGCAAAGCATTGGATTCCATTCAAGAAGCATTGATTCACGCTCTTGGCAAAGATCTCGTTGGAATCTACAACAAATCCGCAAAGCTTTTGCGAAAGTTAAAGATTGAAGCCGAGGACGGCTGGGTCTTTGGCGCTGCACCAGACGACTGGAAACCCTTGGAATATGGAGGGGCCTTTGAAATTGATATCTTATTAGGGCAAAAGACTGGGTTCTTTGTCGATCAGCGCGAGAACAGGGCTTTATTAGGTCGGCTTTCTGAAGGAAAGAGTGTTCTGAATGTATTCAGTTATACGGGAGGGTTCTCTGTAGCGGCCTTGCTTGGCGGTGCCACCAAGGTTGACAGCCTTGATAGCTCGTCGAGAGCTCTAGAATTGGCGCATATCAATGCTGCAGCCAACGGCTTTGGAAAAGATGTTCATGGCTGCATCGAAGCAGATGCGATGGAATATTTGAAATCAGGGGTTGCGGGTTATGATATTGTAGTATTGGACCCCCCTGCCTTCGCCAAGAGTGTCTCCGCTCGCCATAAAGCCGTCCAAGGATATAAGCGGATAAATGCGCGAGCGTTGGAGTCGATGAAGCCTGGAAGCCTATTGTTTACATTTTCGTGCTCTCAAGCGGTGGATGATCGCCTGTTTACCCATACCATAATATCAGCAGCGATTCAAGCGGAGCGTGAAGTTCAAATTTTGCATCGACTTCACCAGCCACCAGACCATCCTGTAAGTGCTTTTCACCCTGAGGGCTCTTACCTCAAAGGACTGGTTATTCGCGTCAACTAGGAACCTTATCCTAGATCTTCAGGGGTCGAGCAAATCGATGTCCCAAGCCCCACCTGCTTCGCTCTTGATTCGGTATCGCCATCGATTGTGCAGTCGACTCGGACGACCTTGCCAAAATTCAATGGTGTCAATCGAAATGTCATAGCCACCCCAAAATTCGGGGCGGGGAATCGCTCCGGCGTCTTTGAAGGATTCAATGGCATTTTCTATTCTGAGCTGAATGTTCGGCTCCACGTTCGACTTGCTCTGATGAGAAGTCCACGCGCCTATTTGACTGGCCCGTGGACGCGATGCGAAATAGGCGTCACTTTCCATTGACGCGCATTTCGAAGCAATACCTGTAATCCGAACTTGCCGTTCCCAATCCCTCCAAAAAAAGTTCACGGACACGCTATTATTGACTGCTATGTCCTTCCCCTTTTTCGATTCGTAATTGGTGAAAAACCGAATGCCCTGGTCCGTTATGGACCGCAAAAGAACAATCCTCGAGCTGGGTTTTCCTGCCCCATCAACACTGGACAAGCACATTGCATTGTAGTCTTCTGGATCTGTGCTTTCTGCTGCCGACAGCCAATCCTCGAGAAGTTCGATAGGGTTATCTGGCAAGTTTTCGCGTGTAAGTTCTCGCTTTGTGTAGTCCTTCCGGACTTTTTGCACGTTTGAATCCATGGCGATGGAGAGGGTTGTCCGTTAAATGTAACCTTTTGTGGTCTGAGGCAGTAAAGACTCAAAAATAATGCAAGATGAGAAACCTTATCGTGAGTTATCGAAAGTTGCCTCAGCAAATTCTGAGCAGCTTATCTGAGCAGTACCCGGATGGCTTTGACCATGACACCTTTGAATTCGAAATGCCTGGAAAGCAAATGATTTGCAGGGCCATTCGGTTGACGGTAGATGGCGTCAATTATTTGATCAAAATTGATCAGCGCCCCAAGCGACAGGATTTTCTCTTAGACGAGGACTGGTAATCGTCTAGAGTATCAGGGAGCGAGGATGTAATCATCCTCAGCTGAAATAGACCGTTCCCAGATAAGCGCTCCTTGAGCCGATTTAATTTGCATGCGCAGCGTGCGCTCTTTTCGGGGTCCCGTAATCTCGAGCATCCCATAGTTCCTTTCGCCGACCATTGTACCGGGTTCTCGCAGTTTATTGGGCTCTTGGCTGTGGTCGTAACTGCCGCTTGTCAATGGGCTGACGGTAAGGTCATAAACCCAATTTCCATTGGCCAATTGTAGCTTAGAAAGTTCACTGCTGTGACGATCCCCAGATAGGAACACAACCCCCTTGATGTTCAAACGGTTCAGCTCAGAGAGCAACCACTGTCGTTCCTCTGGGAATTGAGCGAAGTTCTCATAAATTGCTGCATTGCTTACCACTTGTCCTCCCACCGCGATCAATTTGAACGGCGCTCTGCTGTTTTTTAAATTGTTCAGGAGCCACTCCAATTGGATTTCCCCGAACATCTGCCGTTTCCCCTCTCCCATGACGTCATTCACACGGTGCGTTCTGTTATCAAGTAAGAACACTTCGGCATCTGCAAACGCAAAAGAAGTAGCGTTGAGTTCTGGCGCAGCAGCCACTTCTCCCGTTGGATTGGGCCAATAGGCATCAAAAGCTTTTTTTGCCAACGCCTTATTCGCATAGGAGCCATCACAGTTGTTGGGGCCGTAATCATGGTCGTCCCATACCGCATAATGAGCGCCACGACTCAATAAGGTTTGCAGTTCTGGTGTGCTGCGTGTGTGATTATAACGATGGACGTAGCCACTGTAGCTCCCAAAGTCGGCTTCTCTTAGGTATATATTATCTCCGAGCCAGAACATCGCATCAAAACCGTCGTTGGCTATCGTCTCGAAAATTTCATAACCACCACCGTATGGCTTTCCTGGCCGATCATACACGGGTTCATTGATATAGGCGCAGCTTCCGAGGGCGATACGAACGGAAGGTGGATCGGTCCTGTATTGCCATAATGTTTGGGTAGTCATGCGTAAGGTGTCCGATAGGGTTTGCTTTCCCGACTGGACGATGTAAGAGTACGTTGCACCAGGCTCAAGCCCATGAATACGGCTCAAGCAATTGTTGGATGTTCCCAAGTCTTCAACTTCATAGGCCCCAACGAAGTTGAGTGCCGAATCCAATACTGCGACACGGACAGATTCATAGTTTGAATTGGATAGCTGCATCCAAACAGTGGCACTTCGCATATTCACGCTGCCAACGATTGGTGTTCCCACGAGTTCTGCCCCCTTATCCGTCTCAGGGCCACAAGCTGCCAGGATGAGCGTGCCCAAGATGATCGCTGCACTTTTGTTGTTCATTCGCATACAGCGAAAGTACTAATTAGCTGAGCCTCATTCGAAAATGTTAAGGCAAAAAAAAGGGACCCCTGAGGGTCCCTTTCAAATTTGTGTTGATCGCAGAATTAGTGCGCTACAACAATGTTTTGTGCGTCGCTGAAGTTCTCATGCTTCACGGCAACAGTGTAGTTACCCGCAGCCAAGTCGTGCTTCACAACGATTCGGTTACCACCGATGATGTTTTCTTGAGCAACTTCTTGAGAGATGATCGACTTTCCTGACATGTCAGTTACTTCGAGGATGATGTTCTCACCGCCCAAATTCAACTCACGGTCAAACTTTACGCTGAACGTGCTTTCGAATACTGGGTTAGGGAAAATGTTCCACTCAGTAGTGCTGTCAATGTTCGACAAGCCGTGTGAAGGACCGTTGTTTTCGCCGTAACAAGAACCGTCGTCATAAGAAGCGTCAGAGTTGAAGTTTGTTGCATTCGCATTGGTGCAACCGAAAACTTCTGCATCAGTAGAAGAGAATGTCAAATCATAAGCTCTCCAAGCAGCGCCTTCAGCGTCCCAGCCTTGCAAGTTCAAAATGCCTGTAGCTGTTCCGTCTGTTGTCAATTGCATCAACAACACACGATCACCAGCAGCAGTAGCCGCTTGAACGTCCGTAGGTACTACGAACCACGCTCCGTCTGTTACAGTGAGTTCTGAACCGCTCAAAAACGTGTTGTAATCTACACCTACAGTCCAAAGGTTATTATTCGTGCTATTCGAAGCACCGATTGTCACCCAGCTATCATATTCAAGAGAGCCATCGAGAGCAACAATTTGCTCATTCACGTCCAAGGACGAGAAGCTTCCGTATTGATGCTGGTAGAAGCTACCAGTAGTACTTAGGTTCAACAAGTGCTCTCCGTCAGCGAAGACAGCGTGCAATGAATGCTCGGCTGATGGCAATACAGCGTACACTCGGTACGTGTTTCCTTCAACCTGGCCGCCATTGTCTACGGCTTCGACGACCAACTCAACGTTGCTGGCACTCGCACCGAAAGCGAGAAAGGAGGCCGCAGCCAGTGTGAAAAGGTTCTTCATTTCAATGAATTATTAGATGTTTCTGTGGTCAAGATTTGATGTCTGTTGAGGCTAAGATATGACAATCCTTCGTTATTCCCAAAATTATTTTATCGAAGTTAACAAAAAGTTCATAGACGAAAGAAGTCTACTTAGCGACTTCTGCTAATGTAATGTGCAATTCGAACAACTCAAAACAAAAGTGAAAGTTTATGCATCCATTCTACAAGACCACAATTGTAAAGAATCGTGCGTTAATTCATTCTTGTTCGATGGCCTCCGGCTGAACTTGCGGAATATAAATTAGCTGAAAAATATTCGCAAGCGCATGGAGCCAACCGTACTACACCACTTCGTCCATGGTCAATGGCAATCGCCAGATGGGAATGCAACGCAGGAGATCAAGCATGCCATTCACGGAAATGTCCATGCTTTAGCTTCCTTAGCAGAATTGGATTGGAAAGAGGTCCTGGCCTATGGACGGTCTGTAGGCAACCCCGGGCTGCGTTCCATGACATTCCAGGAGCGCGGACGCATGCTCAAAGCACTGGCTCTTCATTTGCACAGCCAAAAAGAATTGTTTTACAGGGTGAGTGAGGCGACTGGCGCCACGCGAGCTGATTCATGGATTGATATCGAAGGAGGCATAGGAAACCTATTCGCTTATGCCAGCTTGCGGCGTCAATTTGGCGATCAACCGTTTGCTTTGGATGGCGATGCCATTGGACTCAGCAAAGGAGGAACTTTTGTTGCGAACCACTTGCTCGTCCCGAAGGAAGGTGTGGCCGTGCACATAAACGCTTATAACTTTCCTGTATGGGGCATGCTCGAGAAAGTGGCTGTGAATTGGCTCGCCGGCGTTCCCGCCATTGTGAAGCCTGCGACTTCCACCAGCTTCCTTACAGAATGTGTAGTCCGGGAGATCATTCGTTCTGAGATTCTCCCTCCGGGCGCTATACAGCTGATTTGCGGACCGGCTCGGGGGCTTTTGGATCATGTGGATGAGCGAGACGTCGTAACCTTTACGGGTTCAGCTGCAACTGGAATGAAGTTGAGGGCACACCCCAATCTGAACGCCAATTCCGTTCCGTTTAATATGGAAGCGGATTCTCTGAACTCTTCCATCTTAGGAAACCATGTGAAATCGGGGGACCCTGAATTTGAGCTATTCATCAAAGAAGTAAGAAAAGAAATGACGGTCAAATGCGGTCAGAAATGCACGGCCGTGCGTAGAATTTTTGTTCCGGAGCATTTGATCGATGATGTTCAAAGCGCGCTCATTGATTCGCTTTCAAAAACAAAAATGGGCGATCCCAATCAAGAGGGAGTGAGAATGGGGGCACTTGTAAATGTTGCGCAAAAAGAAGAGGTGCTTCGACAAGTTGAAAAACTAGGGACAGAAGCGGAGTGTGTTTACCGCGATGAATCAGAGCCTATTGGGAATGTTGAAAGCGCAGCGTTCATGGGACCGGTGCTTCTCCGAATGGATGAACCTGACAAAGCATTGCAATGCCACGATGTCGAAGCCTTTGGGCCTGTGAGCACACTGATGCCTTACCGCAGCATGGATCATGCCATCGAACTCACAAACCGCGGGAAGGGCTCGCTCTGTTGCTCCTTGGTCAGTCATGACGCAAAGGAGGCGCAGCATTTCGTGATGGGAGCTGCTGTGATGCACGGACGCATTCTTGTATTGGATCGCGAATGTGCGAAAGAGTCAACGGGACACGGATCCCCCCTACCGCTTCTCGTTCACGGAGGACCAGGACGCGCGGGCGGTGGTGAGGAAATGGGCGGCCTCAGGGGAATTAGGCATTACATGCAGAGGACTGCCATTCAAGGTTCTCCCACAATGCTTTCGGCCATCACACAATCCTATCACTCAGGCGGGAGGCAAACAGAGGCACAGCCACATCTGTTTCAACAGCACTTTGAAGATTTAATCATTGGCCACACGGTCACAACAGCGAAGCACACCATCACCGAAGCCGACATTGTCAATTTTGCCAATGTAAGCGGTGATCACTTTTACGCTCATGTAGATGAAACGAGTCTCGACGGCACCATATTTGAGCAGCGAGTAGCTCATGGATACTATTTGTTGAGCAAAGCAGCGGGATTGTTCGTCGATCCCAAAAAGGGTCCGGTACTGCTCAACTACGGCGTCGAGGAAGCTCGCTTTACGAAGCCTGTATATGCGGGCACCACCGTTGGGGTCAGGCTCACGGTTAAGGAAAAGGTCGAACAGGAGAAACGCACCGATGATGACATCCGAAAGGGAATCGTAAAGTTCTACGTGGATATGTATGACGACCAAGGTGAGAGCGTTGCGGTAGCAACCATCCTGACCATGGTGAAACTGCGAAAGCAGGATTGAAGGCACAAATGCAGGGCAATTTTGGAACATGAAGTATTTTCTCCTGGGTTTCTGTTGGGTTGTTTCGTTCGTGTCTTTCGGGCAACGAGAATCCGCGCCTGATGGGTTTGCTTATTTGACAGGCGACCAAATTGCGCTTGACTTGGACAGTTTGTCCGCTTGGGTCCTCAGACTGCATCCAGCTCCATTTGCTCATTGTTCTCCGGAGGAATGGACCGCTTCCCTGGATAAAAACAAACGATTGGCTCGTGGCGGCGGGAATGTATTCACTGCAGCGAAGGCATATGCTGATTTGATGAGCCTCCTAGAAGACAGCCACACCGGAATTGCATTGCAGTCGTTCGCCAACACCTTGGCAAGCTCAAATGGCCAAATCCCCATTGAAGTAGCCACCGTTGAAAACAAAACTGTTGTCGTTCAAGATTGGAGCAAACAATTGGCTCGGGGCTCTATTGTAAGTTCCATTGGGGGCATCCCCTCGCGTTCGCTTCTCGGCATGTCCCTTTCGCTCGTTTCCCAAGAAGGGGACGCCTTGGTGTCAAGTGTTCGGATGGCTGACAAACTCTGGAATGACCTGGCCCCATTTGCATTGGGAGCTGTGTCCGGTGATAGTCTGCCCCTTATTCTTGGCGTGAACGATTCGATGTTTGCGAAAACCAAAGTAGTGGCAAAAGCCGATCTCGACTCCATTAAGTTGACGGCAGTCAAGCGAGACATCTCATGGAGAAGGCTGCCAGAGCACCCGGATATTGTTCATTTGACCATTCGATCCTTTCATCCTGAGGAGGTAAGGAAATTCAAACGTGAACTGAAACATTGCTTTCAGACGATTTGCCGGGCGGAAAAGAAATCCAAAAGTGCCATTACCGGCATGGTACTCGATTTGCGCCAAAATTCAGGAGGGCACATTGCGCTAATGGCAGAACTCCTTCCTTATCTCGCTTCGGAAGCAACACGCATTCCCTTTGGCGCGCAAATCAAACACAGCAAAGTCGCACGAGGTCAATTGAGTCAGCCATGGATCGGAGGCTCTATTTTCTCCTTCGGATACGACCGAAACTTCATGCGCTTGAACAAGGCCATTCGCGACCAGAACCAAAACAACATGAGTTTTGTGCCCTTCATGAACCCCATAACCCCAAAAAAGCGATTGAATTATTCAGGGCCCGTGGCCATGGTTCTGGATGGTCTCTCAGCGTCGGCCTCCGTTTCTTTAGCCGCGTGGTTTGTGCGGTCAGGACGAGGGAAAACCATTGGAGAACCTCCGATGGGTAGCATTAGCGGAACATTTGGGAATCCTGTTCGTTTGACCCTTCCATCCTCAATGCTTCAGATCAATGTGGCGACGGCGCGTTATTACACCGAGGAGCCAATACGATGGCAGACAAAACCTTTGCTGCCTGATTTTCCCGTCGCCATGACCATTCAAGACCATAAGCTCAATCGCGATCCATTCCTTGAGAAAGCGGTGGAATGGCTGCGCCGTGCTGAGTAAATTCCTTTTGACTAATTTTCACCGCATGCAAAGCCTAAGAAACCCAATAACTCAGTCCCGCTCCATCGTCCTTGGCTCATTGGCTGTTCTTTTTGTGATTGGTTGCTCAAATCAACCATCCCCGCCGTTGCACCAAGAGGTCAATCCATTTATAGGCACTGGGGGCCACGGCCACACCTACCCTGGCGCAACCTCTCCGTTTGGAATGGTTCAATTAAGTCCAGACACACGTCTAACGGGTTGGGACGGCTGTGGCGGTTATCATTATTCGGACTCGGCGATCTATGGCTTTAGCCACACCCACTTGCAAGGCACCGGAGTCTCCGATTATGGCGACATTCTTTTTATGCCGTGCACGCAATTCAACGAAAAGGGGACTTCATGGCCTGAGCGTTACAAGAGCCGATACTCTCATGATTTAGAAACAGCGTATGCCGGACATTACCGAGTTGACTTACTGGACCATGGTATTCAGGTTGACCTCACCACCACACCTCGTGTAGGAATTCATCGGTATCGATTGAATCAGCCGGACACATTGACGTTAATCGTGGACATGAATCACCGCGATGAATTGGTGCATTACAGCATCTACCCAATGAATGATTCGACATTGGTTGGTCATCGCGTGTCAGACAATTGGGCCACCGAACAGCACGTATATTTCGCGGCGCGATTTGATCGTGCATTTCAATGGCAAGATCAACTGTCTGAGATGACAGATCTCGGCCATGATGCCGACGGGGTGCTCCGGCAAGAAATGGAGTTTGTTCCTGTATTCGCTTGTGATTTTGGTGTAGTCGACGAATTGAATGCCCGGGTGGCCCTAAGTTTTGTCAGCATCGAAGGGGCGTTGAAGAATCTGAAGGCAGAAGCGCCAACCACTGACTTCAATCCGTACCTCCAGGAGGCCACCGCGAATTGGGATGATCAGCTCGCTTGTGTCATGGCCGATGGAGGCACGGATGATGATCGCAAAAAATTCTATACGGCTTTGTACCATTGCTTCACGACCCCAAACATTGCGAATGATGTTGACGGCAAGTACCGGGGAACAGATCTGGAACTCCATCAATTGGGCGCAGAGGATGGCAACCAGTACACCGTTTTCTCTCTTTGGGATACTTACCGCGCGCTGCATCCGCTGCTGAATTGGCTCGAACCGGAGCGATCACGGGATTTTGTCCGAACCATGTTGCGGATGTACCAGCAAGGAGGACAGTTGCCGGTTTGGGAATTAGCCGGCAATTACACGGGATGCATGATAGGATACCACAGCGTTCCTGTAATTTCCGATGCCTTCTCATGGGGCATTGTAGATTTTGACAGACAATTGGCACTAAACGCCATGGTACAGGCCGCTGACAGCATGCACCTTGGACTACCTGCCTATATCGAACGTGGATACATCCCACTCGACGAGGAACATGAGTCGGTTTCAAAAACATTGGAGTATGCTTTTGACGATGCTTGCATTTCTGCATTTGCCAATGACATTTCCAAAGAAGCTGGAGGCAACTCCCCCACTGATTTTGTGCAAATTGAAAGCCGTTTTAAGAATCGCGCCCTTTCTTACCGCAACCTTTTCAATTCAAAATCAGGATTTATTCAACCAAAGCGAGGCGGCGCCTGGTTGGCTAATTTCGAGCCCAGAGAAGTAAACTTCAATTATACCGAGGCCAACGGATGGCAATACAATTTTTATGTACCCCACGACATCAACGGGCACATGAATCTTATGGGTGGACCCGCAGCATACGAATCGCTTTTGGATGAAATGTTTGAAGGAACGAGTGAAACCACAGGTCGAAGTCAGCCTGACATTACGGGCATGATTGGTCAATATGCGCATGGCAATGAGCCAAGTCACCACATGGCCTACCTCTACGCTTACGCTGGAAATCATGGCAAAACAGCGAAGCTTGTGAAGCAAATTCAAGAGAATCTATATTCCAACGATCCGGATGGTCTTTCTGGCAATGAAGATTGCGGACAAATGAGCGCTTGGCATGTTTGGAGCGCGATGGGCATGTATCCGGTTTGTCCGGGTTCCGATCAATTGGTGGTGGGTGCTCCCGCATTTTCTTCCATGCTGATCACGCCAAGGCCGAAGCGAGGCACTTTCTCAGAGAAAAACGAATTGCACATTGAACGCCTTGGCTCTGGCTCCTATATCTCTGGAATCGCTTCCGACTTTGGGCATCCGACGGTACTTCAATCGCAGACGAAGAGTTGGTTCAGCAAGGAATTGGTTCGACAAGGCGGTCGCATTCAATTTGAGACCGACACAGACTCACCTGGGACATTTGGGTCCGCTTTGGCTGATCGACCGTCAGAAATATGGGATGATAAGAAATTCATCGGTGTCCCTGTCATTTCAGCGCCAATGACCTTTCGATCGAAGACGTTCCAAGTTTCCATCTTGCCAAATGCAAAAAACGATGCCATTGAATATCAAACCTCGCCTCGCTCTTTGAAGCAAGCATCCGAATCATGGAAATCCTATTCAGGCCCCTTTGAGGTAAGTGCTGACGCACAAATATGGGCCCGCAGTGTGGGTTCAAATGGAAACCAATCCAGCGCAGTGTCGCATCATATTCGCAGGATCAGCCATAATTGGACGCTCAACTTGCAGACTGCATTTGACCCCCAATACGCTGCAAGTGGGAGAAATGCGATGATTGATGGCATCCGAGGCCCTCGTCATTATCAAACAGGAGACTGGCAAGGGTTTTGGGGCGAAGATGTAAAAGGAGTTATTGATCTAAAAGAAAATCGGCAGATTACGGCGGTTGAAGTTGGCGCATTGCGGGACATTCGGCCTTGGATATTTCTACCGCGAGAAGTTCGAATTGAGGTTTCTTCAGACTCGCTCGCATGGCGCGCATTTGGCAAAGGTCCAAAGCGCCACGAAAACGCCAATGATGATGAAGAGGCTTTGGTTCATCGCTTTGAAGTTGAAGGAGAGGCGTCTGCTCGCTACATTCGATTTGATATAATCAATTTCGGGCCGCTTCCAGAAGGCCACCTGGGTGCTGGCCATCCTAGTTGGACGTTCCTGGATGAAATCCATGTGATTACCAAATAAACATGTCAGAAACGAATGGATCAATGACCGAAGATTTACTTCAAGCAGGGTTAGCGCAAACGACTCTGCATCCGCTCAATCTTCGCGTGCGCCATGCTCTAGGATCAATTATCACCCTTGAAGATGGCAGCGAACTCATTGATTTCATCTCTGGAATAGGCGTCAGTTCATTTGGGCATGGAAACCCTCTAATCACGCAAGCGCTGAAAGATCAGATTGATCTCCACCTTCACGTCATGGTCTATGGGGAAATGAGGCAGGCGTCACAAGATCGCGCCGCAAAGCTTCTTCTGTCCCTGTTGCCTGATGCTTTAGACACGGTATACTTTGTCAACTCAGGAGCTGAAGCGGTTGATGGCGCATTGAAACTCGCACGAAGCAGCACAGGTCGCCAGAAAATCCTGGCAGTTGATGGCGGCTACCACGGGAATACTTTTGGGGCATTGACGGTTAGTTCCAACGAAGCGCGCAAGGCCCCGTTTGAACCCTTGATTCCAGGAATTGAATTTTTGGCCTGGAATAACGTTCAAGCGCTCGATGCGATTGACCATACAATTGCAGCGATCATCGTGGAAACAATCCAAGGAGATGCAGGGATTCGGATACCCGACCAAGGATGGCTTTTATCCCTTCGTGAAAAATGCAACGAGACCGGAACATTGCTCATTTTGGATGAAATTCAATGCGGAATGGGCCGCACGGGCAGACCATTCGCATTTGAACATTTTGACATAGAGCCTGATGTTTTATGCTTGGGAAAAGCATTGGGTGGCGGCTTGCCCATGGGGGCATTTGTGAGTTCCAAATCACGCATGAAACAACTGGCCAATGCTCCTGCATTGAGCCATATCACGACATTCGGAGGCCACCCTTTGCCCTGCGCATCTGCAGCGGCGGCCTTGCAATTATTAAAAGACTTGGACTTCCAGCACACCGAAAGGTGTGCGCTTCGATTTGAAAAGATCGTATCAGCGCATGTCCTGGTCAAAGAAGTGAGGCGCCTCGGCGCTTACATCGCGATTGAACTGCCTGATGAAGAAGCGGTCAATTACTGTGTCCAACATGCACTTACTCAAGGGCTTTTGATTTATTTCTTTTTGAGCACGCCTTGTGCCTTTCGGGTTGCTCCTCCCCTGACCATGGACGAGGCCACCTGGGTCAGAGCCACAGATATCCTCTGTCAAACACTGGATGCCTGCGCTTCTTCGATGCGCTAACCGGAATGGTGACGAATAAATTCTGCCATGTTGTCAATGGAGCGTTTGGCCTCAGGCAAGATATCGGGAAACAGCTGCCACCCGTGGAGGGCAGCCGGCTCAATTCGAAATTCAAAGGAGACCTCAGCTTGGTCCAATTCTTCCGCAAGACTCTCGGCATCATGCCACAAATACTCCATCTTGGACGCCTCCAAGTAAACAGGGGGCCATTCCGCCACAGAGGCCAATATAGGAGAAGCTTTGGGATCAGTGGCAGCGTGTCCCTGGAGGTAATGAGTCGCATATTCCAGCATATCCAAACGCTCAAAAGGACTCCAATTCGATTGGCTCGCGGTGTTGCTTCTTGAGCCAGGCCTCAAATCAATCCAGGGAGACAGCAGAAGCAGCCCTGCGGGTGACTTCCCATGGTTTGCTAAAATCTCATTCAACAATGCAGCAGCGAGGTTCGCACCGGCCGAGTCTCCCATCAACCAAATTCTTCCGTCCTCTTTGCACAATTCATCGTAACAAGCCAGCAGCTCATGGATCGCAAATGGAAAAGGTTTTTCAGGAGCTAGGCTGTAGTCGGGAATGTAAACTTCAGCTTGGCACTTCTTAGCGAGCGATGTAGCCAATGCCCGGTGGGTCCGGGCAGAGCCAAAAGCGAAGCCTCCTCCATGAGCCATTAAAATCCGATCAGGGCGATGTTTGTGTTGATCCGATGCAGGCGCACAATAAATCTTAGCCGAAGGAATACCAGCGAGTTCCATTTGTTCAAATGTGACCCCAAACTGACCGGGATATAGTCTGGACAAACCATCCAAGGTGGACCGGATTTGTTCAGGTGTCATCTTAATGACATCGCGTCTCCAACTCCGTCCCAGTTGATGGGTAATACTTACAAAACGCTGCGGAATGTTCCAGAGCGATGGGGGCACCTGAGCCATTGTTTTAATGTCGCTTTGTGATGGATTGAAACACCGGATACCGATTTACAGTGCCCTCATAGTTCGCAGAATTCATATGCAACCAATTGAGTTGTGCTCTGCTGCTCCCTGCGATCTCAGGATTGGACGCTTTTTCGGCATCAAAGCGAATCCGCAGTTCTGCATTGGATTGAAGCATTTCCAGAGCCGTTTCTTCAAAGACGTAAGCACTGAAGTATTCCTTTTGCTGCAAGGCACTGTCAAAGAAGTTCCATGTGAAAAATGAGTCGTGTCCCCGGGGATCCAAGGTCTCAATCAAATAACGAGCTCCAATCTGCTCGGTTGGCACAAGCCAATCTCCTTTGAACAACCGGACCCGTTCGGCACGAGACTCCAAGGAATCAAGACGGTTAATGTGATGGCCCTCATAGGGAGCGTTCCTAGCATCGAAGCCACGGATATAGGTTACCTCTAATTCCATAATTGTATCTGCGGAAAGCTGCGTCATCTCGATGCCATTCCATTGGCAACGGTCGACCACTTCTCTCCAAGCTTGAGGCACAACATAGAATTCAGGCAATTGTCCCGTTTCATCCGGTAGGAATCGATTGAACCATGGGATTTGACGTTCCCACGTTTGTTCGCGATCATAAGCTAGCCGAATGTCACCAGTCACTTGGCTCACTTCCCTGCGGGCCGTGTAGCCCTTGAAAGGAATCATTATTGAGTCGGTCGCATCAAGTGCCCAATGCACAGGCAACTCGCATGCGTTTTTGACGCGATCCGCCTCCACTGCTCTAAGTCGAATAATTTCAGCGGCATTTTCCGCTGTGAAGAGGGCGATGCACTGAATAAGGTCCAATGTTGCCGCGACGCGCTTCGGAAACGGCTTCAGCATATGCGCTTCTGCTGTGAAGCCTAGGGTGCCAAACAAGGTGGTGTAACCTGTGCTGTAGCGTGGGGACTCCAAGAACCCAATTATGCCTGACTCCGGCGTTTGATTCCGGGCATTGACGTAAGGAACAATGGTTTCACCGCGTTGCTCCATGGATTCAAAAATATGCGGTTCCATGACCTCCCTGAGGTACGGCCCTATCACGGGGCCTGCCTTGTCAGCCTGGGTTGTAATTAGGGTCATGGCATAGGTGTAATCCGCGCCATTGCTTGTGTGCGTATCAATGAACACATCTGGGTTGATCGCCTGAAAAAGGGCAACAAAACTTCGTGCGTTTTGGCTGTCCATTTTGATGAAATCCCGATTGAGATCGAGGTTTCGAGCATTCCCACGAAAACCATATTCCTCGGGTCCTTCTTGGTTCGTTCGGGTGCAACAATTCCGATTCAATGCACCACCAACGTTGTACATTGGCACAATCACTACATCCATGGACGTGAGCAAATCACGCAACCCCTGACCGTCATTCAGCATCTCCCTTGCCCAAGCAATGGAGGCATTCACACCGCATGGCTCTCCCGGATGAATCGCATTGTTGATGAGTAAGCAAGCTTTGGCCCCATCAGCGTTTCGATCTATGTGCAATTTCCTCAAATCATTCAAGCTCTTCAGATCCCTCGCACGATTGCTGAGAACAAAGGCATGAATGGGCCTGCCCACGTCGCTTGAGCCCACCTCCACTAAGGATGCGAATTCCGAATCAACGGACATTGATTGGAAGTTGTCGATGGTTTCCTGCCAAGTTGGCGTCACATTGTCCAGAACATTCGACGAGGAATCATTCGTGTCGACCTGCCCATATCCATGTGCAATGGGCAGCGCCAAAAAAGCGACACATAGGCATCGGAACGCATCGTTCATGGACAGCAGCGAGCAAGCAAGGAGAGCGGAAGCATGGTATTTCATTAAATCTCTTTCAATGTTTGCACAAAAGTCGGAACTTTGCCCCATGATTCGTTTCACACCGTCATCCAAGGCTGAATTAGCGGTAGGAAAGGTACTTCTCTCTGAGCCTTTTTTGAGCGATGCCTATTTCGGAAGAAAAGCCGTGTTGCTTTGTGAGCACAATGATGAGGGGTCTTTCGGTTTCGTCTTGAATAATTTCGTGCAAGTGGATTTGAATGAGTTGCTTGATGAATTGCCGGATTGGGAGGCCAAAATCAGTCTGGGCGGCCCCGTCAAGCACAGCAATCTTTATTACCTACACACGAAAGCTGAAGCTCCGGGAGCTGTAATGGTCATGGACGGATTGTTCATGGGGGGCGATTTCGAATGGTTGAAGGCGGTCATAGAAGAGGGGAAAGTCGATGAAAGCGAACTTCGTTTCTTCATTGGCTATGCAGGATGGACTCCCGGTCAACTTGAGTCAGAAATCAAAAGCCACTCCTGGTTTGTGACCGAAACGACCATTGAAAACATTATGGACACGAGGGTTGAAGAAGAAACGCTCTGGAAGCAGTTGATCGAAGACATGGGGGCTGGTTTCGGCCATATAGCAAATGCCCCGTCCGATCCCTCTCTGAATTGATCGTTCTTACAGAGTTAAGCTCAGGCCTCTAAACGAATGGAGTAGCCAGCGTGGTTGCGGATGTTCAACACTGATCCATCTTCGAAAATAAAATACTGGCCTTTGATTCCTACAAGTTTCCCTTGAATCGACGGAATCTTGTCCAGCCGGATACTTTTGACTTTTTCAGGATACGAAACCACAGGGTAGTGAAATACCAGTGGCTCGCTGTCTTCGTCAAAGAAACTCTCATAACCTTCTCCAAGCGAATCAAAGCAGCGCTCCCTCCATTCGGTAAGCTCCTCCAAATCGGGTTCGACGCATTGCAGCATTTTGCGATAGTTGGTTTTGTCAATCATGATCGATTTCAAGAGAACCTCCAATTCACCCGCCAATTGTCGGTAAGGAACATTGGCGACGACAATAGCCCCAACGGCACCTTGATCGTGCCAACGGTATGGACGATTGGTTGCGCGTGTTACACCAACCTTGAATCCACTTGTCTGACTTACATAAACACAATGCGGCTGGTTGTGGTGGACCTGCTCCCACTGAAAGTCACGCAAAGCTATTCCTTCGTGTATTCGGCTCAATTCTGGACGCAAGACACTTTCTACTGCGCTTGGCGCATTGAGCCATGCATTGTAACTCATGCCGTCGCCGTAAGCCTTCTTAATGGTTTTCCCTGTAACCGTGCAATGAATTGCATTTTGGAAAACAATCGAAATCTCCCTTCCTACGAGACGATTCAGCTCCACGGGCTCTATTGGTTCCAACCCGTTCGCACCCTCCAAGGAGTAGCCTACAGAATCCGACGAAACTATCGGGCTTTTCGTCTTCATTTTCCGCAAATTACCTACCCATTCCATGCGTTAAAATTAGCGCATAACCAAGCACAGGATCGCATGGAAAGCGGAAATATCATCGAAAAATCGTATATTGCGTTTACGAATAAATTCACACGCATGAAAAACATTTTACTCATGGTCGGGCTGGCGTTTAGCTTATCAGCCGTTTCACAAACCCTTTACGAAGAAGGATTTGAAGGTTTCGCTGGAGGAGACTACATCTCTTCGAGCAACGTTTGGATTACATGGAGTGGCTCAGGTGACGGGACTGCTGAAGACGCACAAGTTTCAACGGACCAAGCATACGAAGGCGTTAATTCATTGCATTTGTATGCGAATGCCGCGGCAGGTGGCCCCATGGACGTCGTCTTAACTGCTGGTTTGGACGGAGGCGTGTATGAAGCTTCATTTTGGATGTACATTCCTGAAGGCTCTTCCGGCTACTACAATGTCCAAGAAGATGTTGCTCCTGGTGTAGGATGGGCATTTGATGTCGTATTCGCTTTTTCGGGTGACTTCCAAGTTACAGCTGATATGGCCACGACTGGTTCTGGATCTTTCCCTCTCGATCAGTGGTTCGAAGTGCATCACTTGATTGACATGGACAACGACGTAATCACCCTGACCATTGATGGTGTGGCCCTAGACGCATTCCCTTTTGATTCACCATTTGGCGGGATAAACTTCTTCGGGTACGGTGATGGCCAGACAATAGGCAACTACTACGTAGACGCAATCAATTTGTCTGCTTCTACCCCATCTTCCATTGTCTCTTTGGATAATGATCTGGAATTCACTTTCGGTCCCAACCCAGCAATCAACTACATCAATGTTCAAGGACAACCGAATGACGCTTGGATGCGTATCATTGCCCTGAATGGACAATTGGTTTTGGAAGGACAGTTGAACAATTTGTCCAAAGGAGAAACAATCGAGTTGAACCTCGAAGATGGAATCTACTTCCTAGAACTTACTTCAGGTCAAGAGCGCTCAACGCAACGGTTAGTGGTGAGTCACTGATGACTCCACCGCATTTGAAATTTAAAAAGCCCGCGGTGCGGGCTTTTTTTACGTCCTGATTTTCATATTCGGCATGTTTCTTGTCACCTAGATTTTGTGAACACTTAACCTCCGTTGGCCTTGCGTGAAACCAACCTCCTTTTATTTTTGACCGTGAACATCAAACACACGTACACCATGAATAGGCTTGCCTTTGGCTTAATCGCTGCGTTCGCAACTATGGCTTTGCTCACTGCACCGGCGAATGTAAATGCTCAATCCCCGGATTACATCATCGATGTAACCGTTGAGGGACTATCCAATGACACGGTTTACCTCGCTCATTATTATGGTAACAAATTGTACTATGCAGATACGGCGGTAACCAGTGCGTCAGGCCGGGTCGTATTTCCAGGTCGACCATACGAACAGTGCGGGAAGCATGCCATCGTGATGCCGGGGCCGAAATACTTCGAATTCTTAGCTGTGACGGAGAACATTGTGCTCAAAACCAAAGCGAGTGATCCGACCCGATTTGTCGAAGTGACTGAAAGTGATGAGAATAAAGTTTTTTACGATTATCTCGGATTTATTCAGGCAAGGAGAAAACTCGCAGGACCATACGAAGCTGTACTGGCTGATTCGACGGCAGCACCAAACGATGTTACAGCAGCAAGGAAATTCCTCACGGATTTAGGGGATGAAGTGTCAAAAGAACAGCAGCGGATTCTAAAAGCTTATCCAGAAAAACTATTTGCCAAGTACCTGAACATGATCATAGAGCCCGAAATCCCAGAGGTGACAGCTCCAATAGCAAATAAACAAGAGTTGCAATACCGGTGGTACCGCGATCACTATTGGGATCGGGTTGACTTTCAAGATCCACGCCTGGTGCATGACGGAAGCTTTCATCAAATTCTAGAAATGTATTGGACGCGCGTTTTGCCGCAAATGCCAGATTCTATGTTGGTGGAGGCCGATCGATTGATTGAGAGAACGATAGGCAATGATGAAATGTTCAAGTACATCACGCATTTCGTCACCTTTCATTCCGAATCTTCGCAAGTCATGTGCATGGACAAGGTTTTCGTCCACATGATCGACACTTATTATGCTACGGGCAAAGCAACTTGGTTGAAGAAGGAACAGCTTAAGAAAGTCATGGATCGGGCCGACGAGCTGCGTGATAGCCAATGCGGCAATCGCATTCCAAACATCATACTGCCGGGACTTGATCAAAGCGATTGGGTTTCGTTGTACGATGTGAAATCGAAATACACTGCGGTCATCATTTGGGAGAGCACCTGCGGTCACTGCAAAAAAGAGCTCCCGAAATACCGGGACATTTACGCTGACTGGAAGGACAAGGGGCTTGAAATCTTTGCCATTGGCAACGACTTCGATCCAGAACCATGGATCGATTATGTCACAGAGAAAGGGTATGACGACTGGATTAACGTCAGTGACAATCCACTCGTGAACGCACAGGACAGTGCTTCCGTTCTAATTTATAACGGAACGACTACATTGAAAAGCCTCAACTTTCGGACAACATTTGACGTCTTCGCTACCCCCAAGGTTTTCCTTTTGGATGAAGACAAACGCATTCTGGCAAAGCAGATAGGCGCCGATCAAATGTTGGATATTCTGGGCAGGTTGGAAGCCATGGAATGACCTAAATGCATACATCAGCCGAGTGCTAACCTGCTCCTCTCCTTGGTGTTCTCAAGCTCCCTTAATAACGTTTTCAGGACGATTCGCTCAAAGCTTTTGGGCACAAGCCAGTCCTGGGGTGCTCCTTCGGTTTAATCGATTGCTGGACCCGATTCTTTTCATGCAAAAGGCCCACCCAATTCAATGGGCAGGCCTTTTGTGTATGTTTCTTTTTTCAGATCAATCTGCACATGGCAAACCAAATGAGCTCAATAGAATCAACAAGTCGGATGTTCCGACAATGCTGTCCAAGTTCAAATCACCAAGGCAAGCAGGTGAATAGTCACATGATCCGTCGTCATTGATTGCGTCCGCATCATAGCTAGTAGCATTCGGATTCGTGCAACCTTCCGCGTGTGATGCGTCTGCAACGATCAGTTGCCCAGCTTCACTTGTGTTTCCACAAATATCAGTGGCTGAATAAACGCGTGTCACGCTATATCGACCATCGTTCAAACGACCCGGGTAATCTGTGAAAGTAATCCCTTCCATTCCTGTGTCATCTGAGGTAGCGATTAAGAAATCCGTTGATGACCAATCAGCCAAGTCTGCTGCGGTTTCAACCATGCCGTTCATTGAAATTACCGGTGCATTGAATTCACCAATGCAGCCTGCTGGCTCGTCGAAGTCACAATTTCCATCACTATCGCTATCTGTGCAGATGGTCTGATCGCAATCGTCCCAGCCTTCCGGGATATAAGTGCAGCTGGCGTTGTTGCTCAAAGTCGCAGTCTCGTCGTAATTACAAGCTGACTCAATCGTACAGCCAGCGCATGATACAAATTCACAGCTACCATCGTTTTCCGTAGCAGAAGGATTGTAGTTGCATGCGTCATCAAGGTCGCAACCGAACACTTCGAGTGGGTCACAGACGCCGTCCTCATCCTCATCGACAAGGCATGCGCCAGAGCAGTCAACGTATTCGCTGGCTGGATATGTGCAGGAACTGTCGTTATCAGTTGCTGTTGCGTTGAAGTTGCACGCATCCACATCCATGCAACCTCCAATCTCAAATTCGTCGCAAACTCCATCACTATCAGTATCGTTAATGCAGTTCCCTGCGCAATCATAATTCGTTTCAGGGAATACGCAAGTCAAAGTCAAGTTCAAAGAGGCCGTCGGATCAAAGTTGCAAGCGGAAGCCTCCATACATCCGGCACAACTATCATATTCACATGATCCATCGTCAGTCGTTGCATCTGAGTTGAAGTTACAAGCAACAATTGCCATACATCCACTTAAAACACATGAACCATCGTCGGATGTGGCCGACCCATCATAATTGTCTGCTAAGGAATTCGTACAACCATAGCAAGCGTAATCGCAAGCAGTTGGATAGAGATTATTCTCATCGTAGTCGCATCCATCTGGATTCATACAACCAATGCATGAAGACCATTCGCACGATCCTTCCTCTCCATAGTTACAAGCTGAGGCAATTTCGCAAGTTGTTATCATCCCAAGCGGGAGTGGTGAACCTCCTATCATATCGCCTGCACAAGCGGTGCTTCCGCCATTTCCTGGAGAGCACATGGTAATGTCCATATAAGCCGCTGTAGCGTCATAGTTGCAGTCAATCGGGATGAGGCATCCGTAACTTACTTCTATGCAAGAATCGTCATCCTCTGTGGCTTGTATGCTAAAATTGGGCGACTCACTGTTTGTACAGCCAAAAATTTCGTCTTCATTGCAAACTCCATCGCCGTCAGAGTCACCACTTAATACTGTGCCAGTACCATCTAATTCGCCAGAACATGCATCACATCCGCCTGCGAACAAGCACGTTGCAGAACTGATTGTAGCGGTGCTGTCATAGTTGCATGCCTGAGCAACTTCGCAGCCTGCACAACTCAGATATTCACATGACCCGTCGTCATCTGTTGCGTTTGCATCGTAATTACAAGCCGTCGAACTCATACAACCAGTGACCTCTAATTCATCACAAACACCATCTTCATCAGAATCGTTTAGGCAGACATCGCTGCAGTCATAGTATTGCATTGCATAATCACAGGCTCCTGCGTCTGTTGCGCTCGACGTATAATTGCAAGCATTCTCATCCTGGCAACCAACAACTTCATCTTCGTCGCATACACCATCTTGGTCAGCATCTGTAACGCAAGAACCATCGCAATTGAAATGATAAGCTCCCCACAAGTCAATCGGGTAGTTGCATTCCGATGTATTGGCTACTGTTGCAGTGCTATTGTAGTTACATGCCTGTTCAACGGTGCATCCCGAACAAGAAGTGTAATCGCATCCGCCGCTATCAGTCGTTGCAGTGCAATCATAATTGCAGGCTGTTTCGTTTTGACAACCAATTACTTCGTTGTCATCGTAAACACCATTGCCATTTGAATCCGCTACCGCATCTCCTTCAGCAGTAGTTTCAGACTGGACGTAGACTGTAATCTCATTCCAAAGCTTACGGTTGCCGCAGTTGTCCTTGACTTCAATCGCAAAGGTGTAATACCCTTCCGTGTTCGCGTCAAAGGGCGTATCCGTATTGTTGAGTGCATCAATTGACGCATAAGCCAGGTTTGTGTTGATGCCAAAGGATGAAACATTCGCAGACGAG
>Ga0206130_10000425_pt1 | contig 72124 bp, 71 predicted proteins | sample Helgoland_Spring_9_FD_148637 | JGI IMG/M metagenome (GOLD analysis project Ga0206130, IMG submission 148637) | Pelagic subsurface seawater microbial communities from Kabeltonne, Helgoland, North Sea - Helgoland_Spring_Bloom_20160512_1 | ecosystem: Environmental > Aquatic > Marine > Epipelagic ... | reverse complement strand
GTCACCCACAGTGCGGTCAAATCTTGTTCGCTAATTATCACGGTACATCATACCCATAGTCTTGAATTATTTGGCGCGCTAAAGATCCCTCTAAAAATGCCATTAAATCTTTTCCGGCTTGTTTGTCCGTTAATAATACGGCTTGTTGATCAATCGGGCTATACAGTGATTCGTGCGGCACCCAAAATGATCCTTGCAACGACCTAACAGGATTAACGACCTGGGAGTAAGCCACAAACCCCAGCCCAGCATTGCTGCTGTGCACAAATTGAAAGGTTTGCGCGATATTCTCTCCTCGCACTAGCTTGGATTGCAGCCTTGGCCATACATCAAGCTTTATCATAACTTGCTGTGCTGCCAATCCATAAGGGGATAATTTTGGGTTGGCCACTGCCAAGTGGCGAAAGTCTTGACCTATCAGCAGGGTGTTTTTAATGTCATCCATTCCAGATTTCGATGTCCACAGAATTAACTTCCCCCTGGCATAGGTCATTCGGCTATCTGTCTGAGCAAGGCCTTGCGTCTCTAAAAGCCGCGGGCGCTCAATATCGGCAGCCATAAATACATCGAAAGGCGCGCCGTTTTTGATTTGCGCATAGTGCTTACCCGTAGAGCCAAACGAAAGTACGACATGATGAGCCGTTGTCTTTTCAAACTCCACCGTGAGGGCTTTCATTGCAGTGGCAAAATTACTGGCCACGGCCACTCTAACTTGATCGGCAGATACGTTTGTGCCAGCGCTCCACAGAGTCAATATAAATGATAAATTAATGGCTAGTTGTTTGATGGCAACGGCATCCGAATAATGAGTGTGCGTATCTCTATGCTACTGCTTGGAATCTGAGGCCGCAAGCGATGTGTTTCGACCGCGGCGATAGGGTTTAACCAAACAGCCAACTATGCATTAAGCGCCCAGGCGTCAGTGTGAAACCACCTGCCACCAGAAGAGCGCCCACATATAAACCAATCATTTTGCGCCTATGTACCGCGATATTGCCAGCACGTATCGCCGTATAGGCGGTGGGCACTGTGTAAATGACAAATAGACTTAGCAAATGGATGTAACCAAAGTGATTTAAAAATTGAGGGCCTACAATGGCCTCCATGAAAAGAGTGACGATGGCGGTAAATAGCATTGACCCCATATAAATCTTGCCCAGTAGCCTGTGGGTGGGCGTTCCTTTACGCCTAACAAGCAGGTAAGTACCGATGACGAAGGCTGGTGCTAAAGTGCCAAGATGAAGATAGGTTAATTGCATGTAGGTCATCACAAGCTCTTTTAAGTTAGTCTACTATTGGGCTGCGTTGTTGCCACTCGATGCTCGGCTTCCCCATGGTGATGGAGACTCAAATGTCGACAAATACAATTTCTCGACTTTGACTCTAGCCCATGGGGTCCGACGTAAAAACTTTAGTGCTGACTTTACCGATGGGTTGCTCTTGAAGCAATTAATGTTGATACGCTGTGCAAGGCCGTCCCAGCCGTGAGAGTCAACGAGACTGGTGACTACCATTTCTAGGGTGATTCCGTGTAATGGATTATTAGGTTGTTTTTCAGTCATTAGAGCCCTCATCCCTGTCGATTAATAACGAGCCTAGGAAGTTTTCATAATGTACTCGCACCTCACAGGGGGCTTCCACTTGCGGGTAGTGACCGATCAAAGGGAGTTCCGCGAGATAGTCTAATCGGCAATTCAATGCTTTGTAGCGAGCCACCATATGGGCACCGGATACAGGATCCACTGAGCCATTAATTACCGCCACTGGAATAGTAGATTGTTGCATAGCGGCCACCCAGCGCTCTCGGTGTTCAAGTCGGTCCCGTATATAGGTAATGACATTATGAAAAACATGTTTTCCATCGTTGACGTTAATTAACCACCAAAAATCTTCTAACTCTTGATTTGAGGGTTTAGTTTGTAGGCCAAACACTGAGCTAAAGTTACGCCCAAACTTCGCAAATCCCGTTAAAGCATTCAAGTATGAACCCAGCGGGCTCAAGAGTAATTTTTGTGTGAGTAACGCTCGGTGTGTTTCGGGAAACAATCCGCCGTTAAGAAAGCAGCAAGACAGCCATGTTCCTGCGCCAGCTCCCTCAAGCTGCCGCGCCAACAATTCCTGCGCTACCGTATCGCCATAGTCATGGGCCAGTAAATGAAAGCTTTTGAGTCCCTTTATTTCAACTAAGGCTTCAACAATGTCGGCCTGCAGGTGAATGGTATAAGTGCGACTATTAGGCTTATCTGAGAAGCCAAAGCCCAACATGTCCAAGGCTATTAAACGATAGTTCTTTGCCAGCTCACTCCAAATGGGCTGCCAATCCCAACTAGAGGTTGGAAAGCCGTGTAGTAAGACAATAGTCGGTAGACTGGAATCCCCTTCATCAACCACAAAAATTGAATGGCCAAGCACTGCTTCTAACTTACCCCGGGACTGCCACTGTTTTGGGCTGACGTAATCAGGACTACCATTTAACACTATTAAACGCTCCAAGCATGAGTTATCAGTACCCTTAGGTCACGGTACCATTGGGTAGAAGCTTGACCTTAATTTCTGGTAAGTGCAATACTGGAAGACTTCAAACTTCAAGAGAATCACGCCTAATGCATGCGGACATTCAAAATATTGATACCCTCATTAAAAACGCTAAAGTGTTTAACAATGGTGAGGCAGCGGTCATTGAGGATGTGGCAGTGAGTGACGGACGAATTGTCGCACGTGGGCCTAACCTGAATGAGGCCAATGCAAGCCGAGTTATCGATGCAGAAGGCATGTGGTTGATGCCGGGGTTGTTCGACATACATACACATTACGATTTGGAATTAGAAGTTGCTCCAGGCCTTCCTGAGTCAACTCGTCACGGCACCACCTCTGTCGTCATCGCAAACTGTAGTTTGGGGCTTGCCTTTGGTGCACAGCGCGATGGCGTCAATGACCCCATTGTAAGTTGTTACGCGCGGGTTGAAAACATTCCCAAAGCAGTGCTAAAAAATTGTGCGGACAACATCACTTGGGATAATCCAAAAGCCTACTTAGAACATTTAGAGGGTTTAAATTTGGGCCCCAACGTAGCAGTATTATTTCCCCATTCAATGTTGCGTATAGACGCCATGGGATTTGATAATAGCGTTACTCGAGATCCTACAAGCGCTGAACTCAACAATATGAGAGACACCCTCTCGGATGCCCTGAAATGCGGTTATGCAGGCTTCTCTACAGATGCCTTACCGTTTCATTACTTAGCAGCTCAGCCTCACTGCGAAAAGACCATTCCAACCCAGTTTGCCAAATATGGTGAACTCAAAGCGCTAGCTCAGGTCGTCAGAGAGCAGGGCTCTACATGGCAGGCAACACCTCCAAAAGACAGTGTTATAGGCACCTTAAAAACATTCTTACTTACCAGTGGCCGATTACACGGTAAGCCGTTAAGAACTACCGTGGTTGCCGCCCTAGACATTGCCAATAACTGGAAACTTTCCAGAATGGTAAAGACATTGTCAAACATACTTAACTCCTCGTTAGTCCAGGGTGACTTTCACATGCAAGCGCTGGGTGCACCTTTCAAAATTTGGTCAGACGGTGCCATCACGCCCATTGCAGAAGAAATTCCAGAGCTGCGGAGACTCAATGAAACTGATATTGAAGACCGCGAAGGGCGCCGTAAAATTATGCATGAGCCGGGCTACATTCAGTCTTTTAAGTCTATGTGGATGCGTGGAAAGCAAGGTTGGAATCTGGACCGGCTAAAACGCAAGCTTAACATTGAAGACTTTGCCTTTAATCGAACCCTAGCGGACATGACAGTGGACAGATGCCCACAAAAAAACTGGCAGGGCATGGACTTTCAGGCAGTGTTTGATCGTGTCGTTGCCATCAAGCAAGACCAGAATGCAGAGCCTGTGACCAAAGCTGAGCAAAAGCTAATACAAAAAGACTTCTTCTGGATTGCTGATGAAGGCGACTTTATGCTGCAAATGCTAAGAACCTTTGATACCGACTTGAGCTGGAGTACCGTCACAGCAAACCGCGACATGAAAGTGGTGCGTGAGCTGCTCATGAATCCCAAATTGTTACCAGGCTTTAACGACAGCGGCGCGCACCTAACCAACATGGCTTTTTACGATGTAAACCTGAGAAGCTTAAAGTTGGCCGCCGAGGGTGGCGATGGTGATGTCAGCTACATGGTTAAGCGACTTACTAAAGATGCTGCAGACGTGTTTGGGGTAGCTGGTGGGACCATTCACCAGGGCGATATTGCAGATCTAATTCTCATTGACCCGGAGCAGCTTGCTAATTATGACGGCGAAAGCAATGTTCAGCGAGTACACCGCGAAGAATTTCAGCACGAGCAACTCGTTAATCGCTCAGATAGTGTTGTTCCGTTGGTAATGATCGGAGGGCAAACCGCCTGGGAAAATAATAATTTTGCATCTGACCTGGGGCAAAAACCTATGGGCCGTTTGCTAAGGGCAATTTGAGACACCCAAAGGTTAGCGTCTGCCAGATTCTTATTGCCAACACCTGTATTGACTATGTTTTAGGTGTTTGATGCGCGCTAATGCTAATGCGAAATCCAAAATAACAATACTGTTGGCGGCAATGCCAGCATAACGCCATGACTTAGATGGCCGCAGCAAAGGTCTTTTGTAAAGTCACCAAAAATGGCGCTCACCCAGTATCAGCATAGCTAAAAGTACTATTTATAGGTGCTTACAGCGCAGTCGTGCTTATATCTGCAGGTCTGTGGTTTATCTGCGACGCCACATAATTAGTCCAAAACCCATCAGCAACTGCCAGCCACCATAAATCAGCAAAGACATCAGCGCCAAGTCTGCCGTGGTATTTACCTGCCCAGCCACTGCTGGAAACAATGACACTTTGATTAAAAAGCCCAGATTAATATTTCTAACCACTACCTCCATTTCAATAGCACTATTGTCTGTTCTACTAAGGCCAAATCTTTTGGTGATAAAAATACCGGCCAAGGTCAAACTAACAATAAATAGCGATAGCCACACAAGGTCTGCAGATGACGCATTTGATGGGTCAAGACGTCCAGCACCTAGAGATCCGAACACAATAATGACAATGCCCAACAGAGAACCCCTTACACAAAAGGTAGAAAAACTCTCGGCATAGCGTGGGTATTGGGCTAAAAAACGCATGCCCAGCAGCAGGGGTATCAACACATAAAAGCCAATCTCAATGGCAATTTGCATGGCTGGCATTAAGAAATTGTCAGGCATAAAATCGGCAATTAAAAAGTCTAGAATTAATGGAGTGGTTATAAGGCAAGCGAATGAAGTCAATGTGGTGATACTAATTGAAAGTGGCACACTACCTCGAGCCAAAAGTGTAAAAACATTCGACACCGCACCCCCTGGGATAGATGCAATTAGGGCAATACCAATAACGACCCCGGCGGACAATTGGGTAAATGTAATAAACCCTAAGGCAATCAGTGGCACTACTAGCAGTTGCATCATCAGACCCAGACTAACAGCTTTTGGGTGCTGCACTACCTCACGGAAATCAGAGGTTCTCAGGCCAGCCCCCATGCCCAGCATAGCCAGCGATAACTGCACCGCAGCAACCCAATATTCATAGTCTAGATAAAGCTCAATCATCTTGTTGTCCGTTTAATCGTCTTTTTACCAACGCCATTATTGGCTATGTTTTTAGGTATTTGATGTGCGCTAATGCGAGGCCAAAACCTACTACGCCAATGCTATTGACAGCAATGCCGGCATAACGCCACAGCTCAGATGGCCATAGCGAAGAATCTTTTGTAAAGCCACCAAAAATGGCACTCACCGCGGCTAGTGCCAATAGCCCTGATGCCAGTATGTAAGGTGCAGGCTGGTTATTGCGCTCACCCAGTATCAACGTAACTGAAAATACTATAATTAAGCCTATGGCGGCCATTGATGCGGTTGGTCCAATAGGTTGAAGATCACTTGAGAGTTGCCACAGGCCAGCGATGTTCCAGATTATGCAAAGTGCTGCGTGTAACAGTTGAACCTTGGGTGCTGGGCTACGGAAAGTTTTAAACATTATTTCTCTCGCGGTTTAAATGGCTGTCAGTTAGCGCGTCTATCCTTGATTTTTTCATACTCATTTCTTGTTGAGTGTTGTCGCGTATTGCCGAGCTTTGTCTTCCAGGGATAAAAGATGTTTTTTCAGAGCTAAACCACCGGCATAGCCACCTAACGTTCCATCGCTGGCAACCACTCGATGACAGGGAATAATAATAGCTAGGGCATTAGCACCATTGGCGGTACCTACCGCTCTAACAGCATCTGGATTATTAATGGCGGCAGCCAGCTGCTTATAGGAAATCGTCGTACCATAATCAATGGCCTGTAGAGCGCACCAGACGGTTTTTTGAAAATCAGAGCCGGCGGTTACCAGTGGAATATCAAAGTTCTGTCTTTTTCCTACGAAGTAGTCGTTTAACTGCTCCTTGGTCATTTCAATCACATCGCTCGTTTGCTCAACAAAATTTGCATTTAGTGACTGTTGAACGCGTCTATCAACCGCATTTCGCATGTTGCGATAGCGAAAATCGCAGAGGCACAGCGCATTATTATAGGAGCCCAAAATAAATTCAGCATAGGCATATTGAAAGTACTGAATACTAATGTGCGACTCTACGTTATTCATCCTTGTGTTCTCGCAGTGCTACTAAAATTTTATTGGCCACTAATTGAGCCTGAGCATAGGCTATGTTGTGGTTGCCACCCTCAATAGGTTCAATGCGCAGTTGCGGTACATCTGCCGCCATAGCGCTGGCACCTGAGTAAGGCACAACTTGATCCGCCGTCCCCCATATAGCCGAAACCGGTATGCCTGCTTCACCAACTATTTTGTAGCGATGACGCAGATCATGCATGGGATAGTGACGAAGGCTAGATAGCAATGAACCGGTATAGCCTTTAAAAGCTGCTTGTTTTTGAAACTTCGCATACATGTCTTTTGGCGCCAAACCTTTTACTATTTCGCTTTCAATAGCATCGCCGGCATATTGATTGCCAAACACGGTGGCAAGCCATTCACCTATGACCGGTTTAGTAACCCATGCTGCTGAACCGGAATCGCCCATATAGCCTGCTGGGGCAATTAAAATAAGCTGTTTAATTTGCTTGGGGTAGACGGCTGCATAGTCAATAACATTAGCGCCGCCCATGGAGTAGCCCACCAATGTGAGCGGAGTTTCAAGGGCTAGACCTTTAATTAAGTCAGAGATTTCACTCTGGTAGAGGTCAGCATTGTAAGGACCTGCTGGCCGATCAGAGAAACCACGGCCCAGGTGGTCAAAGGTAATTACCTGATAACCCTCTTTAACCAGCGATGGGGTAATCTGCTCCCACACAAATTTTGGTGTACTAAAACCATGCACTAATATGCTCGCTGGCGCGTTGATGGGGCCTTCGCGAGTGTAGGAGAGCGTGCCCTGTTTGGTGTGCAAATAGAGGCCACCCAGATTGTCACGCGCTTTTTGATCTAGCTCTTTTAAACCATTAAGCGCCATAAAATACGCAGCAAGCGCCAAGGCGAATAAAAATAGGCCAGTATAAAGTAATCCTGTAATGACTTTTTTCATATTGCTACCTTATAAAAGTGTCTAAGTGAAAACTAAGCTTGCTCCCAAAGTTAACATTAAGAGGCCAATGAAAACCTCAAGTATTTGCCATGCTCTTGGTTTTTCAAACACTGGAATCAATATACGCGACCCAAAACCGAGGCTATAAAAGAAAACAAAAGAGGCGGTGACAGCACCTAGAGTAAAGGCTTCTATGTCCGCTGAAAACTGTGTTGAAATAGAGCCTAAAAACACCACGGTGTCGAGATAAACATGCGGGTTTAACCAGGTGAAACCAAGGCACATTAGGGTAATTTTCCATGCCGACTCGGGCGCATTTTCGCTTGGTACTAGGTTATGTTTTTGACTATAGGCGGAGTAAAAACTCATTGCAGCATAGATAATTAGGAAAGCGGCACCACCATAGCGAGCTATTTGCTCGACCCAAGGGTATTGAGCAATAAGGGCGCCAAAACCCATAATCCCAAAAGTAATGAGTATGGCGTCAGATACGGCGCAAAGACTACAGACCAAAAAAACATGCTGTTTTTTTAGACCTTGCTTTAGGACAAATGCGTTCTGTGCTCCAATGGCTAAAATTAGTGATAGCCCAAGTGCAAAGCCGGAAATATATGCTGTCATATCTGTGTAAAACCTTTGGTGCGTTTTAGCCGTGAGTATACATGATCAAAAAATTTGTGACCCATCGCAAAAAATTTACCGTAAACTAAGATGCAGCCTAAATAAAAAGGCCAGTTACACGAAAATAAATAATAACCGTCTTGCTTCAGGTTAACTCCGCTCACGGGACTTCTGATAAAGTTAAGCGGTAAAATAAAAGAGGATAAACAACATGATTAAACCGAGTCTTTTTAGAAGATCAACGATGTTTATAGTTCATCTTTGGAGGCGAGTGATGGATGTTAAATTTAATCCATTGAAATATATCCCAGATCCCAGCTTGCAAGCCTACTTTATGGTCGTTTTGTTTACGGTTTGGAGTGTCTCTTTTGGTCTCATTGCGACTTACCATTTTGGTTGGTTAGGTTATAGCATCGTTACGAGTATCATTGTGCACCTAACTATTTTGATTCCTATTTTAGTAACCAACGCGGTTTTTGTTGATGCAGAAAGAACAGGCGAGACATGGCTAGAAGAGTGGAACGAAGAGCAAAGCAGGTACGCATTATTTATGAACAGGCTCAAAGCTAAAAATCTTGTGCGATGGAATCTAGATAAAGAAGCGTAACCAGATTTCGGGTTTTAAGCACTCACCACTACCCCTACTTAATAGTGGGGATTAGGATTTAAAGCATTACAAAAGCCTCTTTTTACGGGTCTGTCTCTAATGTCTATTTAAAAAAGATCAGAGCAGCTGAATCTTTTGAATACAGTCCCGCCGTTCTCCAAAATTCTTTCCCGGTAAGCACGCACCTATGACCGACTATCGACTTTCAGAGTAAGATTGTGATAGGCTTACATGTCATACGACATGCAAGTGGATTGGGAGATTATTTTGGCCTCAAAAATCACACGAAGAGATTTTCTAAATGGCATAGCTATTGGCACTGGTGCAAGCCTATTGATGCCCGGACAAGCTGTAGCGCAAGCATCTGGGTCGCTACTCTCTAAAAAATTATCAGGTAACTATTATCCGCCTACGCTCACAGGCATGCGTGGCAGCCATAAGGGATCCTATGAGGTTGCTCATGCCTTAGCTTGGAGGGGACAAAAACCAACTCACTATGAAGAGTTAGATGAGCACTATGACTTGATAGTGGTAGGAGCAGGTCAGAGTGGCCTTGCGGCTGCCTGGTACTATCGAAAGAAAATGGGCTCTACTGCAAAAATACTAGTATTAGACAACCACGATGACTTTGGTGGCCACGCTAAGCGCAATGAATTCCATGAAAATGGCCGCATGGTGCTGAGTTTGGGTGGCGCTCAAAACATTGAACGCATGTCTGGTTACAGTGAAACAGCTATTGGCTTGTTAGAGGATATTGGCATTGACCAGAAGGCGCTAGACTCAATAGCAATCAATACGCCTGATAATTTCGCGCTTAGCGGAAAAATAAGTGCCAATAACGCCATGACAATTCCGTCTACAGAAGGTTATAAAACCGTTAGTGGAAATTGGATAGGGTATTTTCATGGGGGTGAAGGTTACAGGGAAGCCGTTAAAGAACTTCCTATTCCGGGGATAGAGCAAAACAAATTGATTGCATTTTTTGGTGGAGAACGTGACTTCCTCGATGATTTGTCTCTCTTAGAACAATATAGATATGTAAAGTCAGTTAGTTACAACCAATTTTTGGTGGAGCGCGTCGGTTTAGCTGAAGAAACCTTGCCCATACTCGGTTCGTTGATGAGTATTTTAAATGGCCCGGCTGGGTGGAATCATACGGTTTTAGAAGCTCTGGTTTCAGGCTGTCCAGGTCTTAAGGCCATGGGCTGGGTAACAAATCGGCTCAGCGATCTTGCTGGCGCTGTTGTGTTAGGAGATGCTCCAGTGGCCTACATGCTTCCTGATGGCAATGCCTCGGTTGCTCGGTTGTTGGTCCATAAGCTCATACCTAATGTGGCACCGTCCATGAAGGGCTTAGAGGATGTTGCTGTCGCACAGTTTAACTATACAGCTCTGGACATCGAAAAAAATACAACGCGACTAAGGCTTAACAGCACGGTGGTCGGTGTCAAAGAGATCACTTCAAAATATGTACAGGTGGACTACGTTCAAAAAGGTAATGCGCTAAGAGTAAGTGCTAATCACTGTGTTCTTGCTTGTTATAACGGGCTTATTCCCCACCTTTGCCCTGAAATGAGCAAAGAGCAAAAAGAAGGGCTGAGCTACGGTGTGAAAGTCCCTTTTGTGTATGCCAATGTACTTCTTAAAAATGGTCGCGCCTTTGCAGGGCTTGGGGCTACCTTGACGCAGTGCCCCTATGACCCTTTTCAATGGGTTAGTGTCGCCCCCACCATAACTGCAGGCGGCTATCAGCCACCCCAGAATCCCGATCAGCCGATGGCAGTATTCATGATGGCTTCGCCAACGCCTGCGGATGTCAAAGATATGCCTGCACGCGAGTTATTTAGAGTGGGTCGGCACAAGATTTATGCCACACCTTTTAAAGCCTATGAGCAAGAGATTCGTGACCAATTACAGTCAATGCTGGGCCAACATGGCTTTAATCATGAGACTGACATTGCCGCCATTACGGTCAATCGAATTCCCCATGGTTACGCCTACTCCTATATGGGGTTGGATGATCCTGAGTGGGAAGAAGGGCAGGCACCCCATGAGATTGGGCGAGCACAATTTGGACGTATCTCTATTGCGAATTCTGACTCAGAGGCTATGCCATTAATGCAGGCTGCTTTTGATGCAGCCTGGCGCGCTGTAGAAGAGCAGTCGGCTTAACATGTTGTGGCAGAGAACGAGTAAGACCACAAACGGTTCAGTTTAGTAGGAAGTACCGCATCAAGGATGATTTCATTAGGTTAGAGCACTTTATGATTTTTTCTAAAAAAATATTTATACATTAGTAAAGGGAAAAGTAATGAAAAAGTTATGTTTATTTGGAGTATTTTTTATGGCTACTTTGGGAATGCCCGCTCAATCTGAAACTGTTGTTTTATCTCTAAATAAAGAGATTATGCAGAGTGCTGAGCTTGAGTCTATTCCACCGTGGCCAAAGGGTGTAGTGTTGTCAGGCGCCAATGAGCACTGGCAAAAAGTGGTTCATCAGGGCGATTTTGTGGTGGCGCTGTATGAATCCATGCCCGCGCTAATCGATGTTAGTTACCCGTTTCCTTATGATGAGTTTGTTACTGTTTTAGAGGGTGAGGTTATCCTTACATCGTTATCGGGCGAAAAACAGGCCTATGCTGAAGGTGACAGCTTTCTTGTACCAAAAGGTTGGCAGGGAACCTGGGATATGCCAGTTAAATTTCGTGAGATGATTGTCATTGAAACCAAAGCTTGGATGTCAGATGAAGAATAATTACTAATGAATCATAAAATTACACGACGAGATTTTTTAAATGGTGCCGCGCTATCAGTGGCGGCTACAGCTATTGCACCCTACAGTTCTTTTTCGATGGGCAATACGGTTAACGGTAAAGATTATTATCCGCCGATACTGACGGGCATGCGCGGCAGTCACAAAGGTTCCTTCGAAGTAGCTCACGCTTTAGTTATGGGAGGGCAGCGACCTAATGAGTATGAGCCAGTAGATAATATTTATGATCTGGTCGTTGTGGGCGGTGGAATTAGCGGGCTGGCTGCAGCTTATCTCTACAAAGAGCAGATGGGACCGGATGTAAAAATTCTAGTACTTGATAATCACGATGATTTTGGCGGTCATGCTAAACGAAATGAATTTGAGTCCTCTGGTAAAATGTTCCTCGGTCCTGGTGGTAGTCTGAACCTAGAACAGTTCAATCTAAGCCCCGATGCTTTTCAGCTACTTAAAGATATTGGTATAGAGTTTAAAGCACTACAAGATGCAGGCCCGAACGATCATGCTCTGTTAAACGGAGCAGCTCCTTTCGGTATTTATTTAGGGAAAAACCTGTACGGCAAAGATAGAATTATATCGGGTGACTGGCGGTCCTCCTGGTCGGGCGTTGGTAATTATGAGGCTATGATCAAGTCATTGAACTTGCCTGAGAGTGATACTAACAAGTTGATTACCCTAGTTAGCGGTGAGCAAGACTACCTCTCGGATATTCCACTAGCGGATAAAGAAACTTATATGCGGCGCACTAGTTATGCCAGCTTTCTATATGAAAGGGTTGGTCTGACAAAAAAAGGTGTCAAGGTGACAGAGCCGTGGGTGCGAGCCATATGGGGCCTGGGTATTAACAGTGTTTCGATTATGGAAGCATTGGATTCTGGCGCACCTGGCCTTAATGCGATGGGTTTACCAACCTCAGCCCCACAGCCAGAGGTACCAGAAAATCCGGATGCTTATCGCTCACCTATGTTTCCCGACGGTAATGCTTCGGTCGCAAGATTACTTGTACGTAAACTGATACCAAAGGTTGCAAAAGGTAACTCAATGGAAGATTTGATTACTAGCCGCTTTGATTATTCTCAACTCGATCTAGATGATTTCCCTGTGCGCCTGCGTTTGAATAGCACGGCAGTTAACGTTGTAAATAGGGATAAAGAGTTGGTTGATATAGCCTACGTGTCTGGTAATCGTGCGTTTAGAGTGACAGGAAAGAATTGTATTCTTGCTGGATATAACGGAATGATCCCACACCTTTGCCCAGATCTGCCCGAGGTGCAAAAACAAAATTTAGCCTATGGTTCCAAGGTTCCTTTCGTATCTGTCAATGTATTGCTGAAAACCAGTGCTGCCATACGGAAAAGCGGCGCATCCGTGTATCAGTGCTCTAATGAATTTTTCGAATTAGTCGCTCATGCACCGCCTGTGGATTTAGGGGACCACAGAGTTTCAACCAACTCAGGTGACCCTATGGTGATGCATATGCTGCACATGGCTGCGCCTGAGGGTGATGAAAACCAATCTGGTCGAGATTTGTGCCGTCTGGGAAGACATAAAATAATGGCCTCTGCATTTGCTGACTATGAACTTGAAATTCGTCAGCAGCTCACTGGAATGTTTGGTGCTGATGGGTTTGATGCGGATCGTGATATTGAGGCTATTACCATTAACCGTTGGTCTCATGGTTATGCCTATGAATACATGGACCTTCATGATCCGCAATGGGAACCCGGACAGGCACCTCATGAACTGGGACGGCAACCTTTCGGCCGAATTAGTATTGCTAACTCTGACTCCGAGGCCTATGCCTATGTTCAGGCGGCCATTGATGCGGCAGTTCGTGCTGTAGGACAGCGAGTAAAATAATCTCAGCTAGGGTTAATGGGCAATCAACTAAACGTTTCAAAAAACCATAAGAGTCAATTTTATGTCCTCAGACACTAGCTGGCTAGTATTACTCCCGTCTATGGTTACTGTAGTAACTGCCATGCTAAGCCGGCGGCCCATAGAATCACTACTCGCCGGTGTATTGGTCGGGTTGATTATGCTTGAGCCAAGCACTGCACTGACAAATTTTTCCTCTATATTACTAGAGGTGATGATGAGCGAGACCATTGCCTGGGTGATCATTGTTTGTGGCCTAATGGGCAGTCTAATCATGCTCTTAATGAGAGCCGGTGCAGCCGATGCTTTTGGTAGGTTACTAGCGGATAAAGCCAAGGGCTCTGCGAGTGCATTAGTCTATACATGGTTGTTAGGGCTGATTATTTTCATTGACGACTATCTTAATGCGCTTGCTGTTGGTTCCTCGATGCGCAAAGTGACTGATAAATTCAAGGTATCACGAGAAATGCTTGCTTATGTGGTTGACTCCACGGCAGCGCCTATTTGCGTTTTAGTGCCAGTGTCTACTTGGGCGGTATTTTATGCCGCATTATTTATGGACTCAGGTTTTGCCGATAAGGGGCAGGGCATGGCGCTGTACATCAGTTCGATTCCCTACATGATTTATCCTATGGTAGCCGCAATAATGGTGCCTCTTGTGGCGACTGGGCGCATACCTCTTTTTGGGTTGATGAAAACTGCCGAGCTGAAAGCGTCCCGTGGAGAGATACCCATACCAAAGGCCGATATTGAGTTGGAAGCTGCGGCAGATCCAAATAGTAAGGCGCAGATTTACCATTTCTTATTACCCATTGTCGGACTCCTAGGGTTCAGCATGTGGGATGACCCATGGAATCCTGATGTCCAACTTGGTGTTATTGTGGCAGTCGCATTAACTATTTTGTTGTATGGGATTCAGCGCTTAATGGCCTGGACAGAGATGTTCGATGCAGTATTAGACGGTATTAAAGTGATGCTGCCAGCATTAACCATCATTGTGGCAGCATTTGTCTTCAAGGAGGTGAATGATCGATTAGGCCTTGCAACCTTTGTTATTGGTAATGTGGCCCCTTTACTGACTCCTACACTATTTCCGATGATAGTTTTTATCACCATGGCGTTAATCTCGTTTGCTACAGGATCTAGTTGGGGTGTTTTCACTATCGCAATTCCTATTATTTTGCCTTTAGCTGACAGTGTTGGAGTAAGTATGCCGTTGGCTATTGGTGCTCTGGTATCCGCCAGCACCTTTGGTAGCCATGCCTGTTTCTACTCCGATTCTACGGTACTCACAGCTCAAGCTAGTGGATGTGAGGTCATGGACCATGCGTTGACTCAGTTGCCATATGCGCTTATTGCTGCCGGTATATCCTGTGTTGGGTTAACATTATTAGCAATGATCTAGTCAGGTCGAGTTAATATTGCCGAGCAGTTTGCAACGGATGGGCTTACTGTAGGAGTCAACTACCACTAGTTTTCACCTCGGGTGAGCGTCACTTTATCTACGTTAATACCATCCACGAATGCTCGCAGCACCTTAGCACCCTGCTCCCAGCCCTCTGCCTTAGCAATCTGACTGGCATCCAACTGCGCCTGCTCTTGAGCTACGACATAATCAAAGAACGATTGATAACTAGGATCTGCAAGATCTCTTAACTGCTCAAGCTTGGGGATGTAAGGACTAATAATCTTAATCAGTGACTCTGGGCTGAAGGTAATAAAGTATGCGGCGAAGCCTCCAGCGTGTCCCCTGAAGCGTGTAAACAAATTGGCTTTGTAGTCGAAATTCAGTGCAACCGCACTACGCTTATAGATCACCTGATTAACCACCTCAAGATCATAATATGCCTTATAAAAGGCGCCTTCAGGCTCATTTTTTAGCACATGGGCTACTTTTTTAATACTTAAGTAAGCAAACATACGATTATCGAATTCATACTTCAATCGCTTTAAATATAACCCTTGATCTTCAGATTCTGATGCGTTGATGGGCATGGATAAGACCATCATCACGCTTGTGGATAAAAATATTACCCGCGTTAATAACATAGCTCTCATATTTGTCTCCTAATGTTTATATGATGTATCAGGTTTTCTTTTAGCCTCAAGTCGTCGTGCCTCTTTTGTAGCTTATCCGCCGTTGTGTTATGCAGTTTATTGAAATTCTTCTATTAGAACAGCTATCAGCGACTTTACATGTCATTCGACATGTCATAGTATGTCAGTTGACATGTTAAAAGTCACTTGTCGGTACTGTAATTTCTACTGATTTTATAATTATAAAAATAGGGGAAAAATATGAAGGCAATAAAGTATAGAAAATCTATTTTGGCATTGGCAATTGCAGCTTCACCGGTCATTCTGGCAGCTAATGCGGCGGCCGATGCGCTGTTAGAAGAAATTGTAGTCACTGCACAGAAGAGTGCACAATCATTGGATGAAGTACCTATTGCTCTGACAGCATTTACCGGTGACTTTATTAAAGAGGCCAAACTCACCGATATTAAAAAGTTGATCTCCCTTACGCCGGGTTTGGCTGGACTCTCTCCAGATAGCTTCCTTGACGCTATTTCGGTGCGCGGTGTTTCCACCAATGCTTTCGGTATTGGTGGTGATAGTTCAATCGGTATCTATAAAGATGGTGTTTACTACGGTCGTAACGGTGCTGCTGTCACCAGTTTTTTCGATATTGAGCGAGTGGAGGTTTTGAAGGGTCCGCAGGGGCTACTATTTGGTCGTAATGCGGCTTCAGGTGCAATTAGCACTATTACGCAGAAACCTAAACTCGGAGAAGTCGAAGGCTACCTTACTTTAGGCGCTGGCGAGCATGGCCGTAAACAAGCAGAATTCGCCTATAACCAGCCCTTAAATGAAACTTGGGCGCTGCGTATTGCAGGCGTTAAGTCTGAAGAGGATGGATTTGTTAAAAACCTTTATAACGACAAAACTATCGGTGGCCATGACCGTAATGCTCTGCGCTTATCGATCAGAAACGAAGCTGAGTGGGGTGATGTGACCTTGACAGCTGAACACGAAGAGCGCGAGCAGTATGGGTCTATTTATACCGCCCATGTGAACGGCGAGTTAATTACCGGTGACAATCGTACGGCCTATAGTAATTTCCCCGGCAGGGATGAGGCCGACGTTAGTGGCGTTACCATAACGGCTAATATTGATCTCAATGAAACGATGGCTCTGACCTCCATTACAGGTTACAGCAAGCATGATTGGACCTACCATGAAGACTATGACGGATTGCCACATCAGCTTGTTGGCTATACGCAAGATCAATCTGGGGAATATTATAGCCAGGAATTGCGACTTGATGTGGCTGCTAGTGAGGACCTAGCATGGTATGTCGGTGCCAGTGCTTACAAGGAGAATGTCTCAGCCTTATTGGGTAACCAAACTGGCGACACTTCTCCAGTTTTTGGGCCCTATGCCGCTTACTATGACAATTTGACCGAAACTAATGAGACAGATGGCGACTATAGTGGCTGGGCTGTCTATGGTGACATGACTTACCAGCTAACAGAGAAAATGGATGTCAGTGTGGGTGCGCGTTATACCGTAGATAAAAAACAAGCGGAGACCACTATTTTGGGGCAGGGGTTTGTATGGCCTGTCTATACACCTACCCCAGTAAAGGGAAAGTTAGATTGGAATGATCTGTCACCCCGCGCCACCCTGCGTTACTTTGCCAGCGACGATACAATGTTTTTTGGCTCTGTCTCAAAGGGCTATAAAGCAGGTGGCTTTGGCACAGACAATGTAACCGAATCAGCTGGCGGCGTGGCATTGCCAGGTGCAGAGCTTGATCCTTTTGATCCGGAAAGTATCCTGTCCTATGAAATTGGTGCTAAAGGTGACCTTGCTGGAGGTAGAGTAAAATATGGCATCAGTGCCTACTCCTACCAATACGAGGATCTTCAGTTCGTCGTTATCGAAGTCGGTAAAGCGCTTGTTGAGAATATAGGTGAAGTCGATGGGGTCGGCGTGGAACTGGATCTGCGTGCTGCTATTAATAACAATTGGTCTTTATTTATGGGCGCAGCCTGGAGTGACACTGATGCGAGTGGCATACCCTTAGAGACCTGTGCAGAGCCTGATGGCCAAAGCTGCGACGGTAATCGTCTTGCCTTTAATCCAGAATTGACTATTTCCGGTGGAGTCAATGCTACCTATCCCGTTGATGGGGGTGAGATTTTTGGCAGGCTAACCTTTTCTTGGCAGGACGATTACTTCAGTAATATGGAAAACGAGGTTCTTGGGACGATTGATAGCGTGGGATTTGTTAACTTGGTCGCCGGTTGGAATAGTTCACAAAACTGGAGATTGAGTGCCTATGTTGAGAATGTTTTCGACGAAGAATCATTCGCCGCCATTTCTAATGGATCTTTTGCAACTAAGGATGCACCTACTGTGCCTCGCACTGTGGGATTGGACGTTAGCTTTACCTTTTAGGTAACAGTCATTAATCAGGAACCCTATTCTGATTATGTTTTAAGGGGCGATTTATCGCCCCTTTTTTTAACAGTGAGCAGAGACTGTTCGCATAGTCGACGCTTCTAATTCATTGATCCCGAGCATAGATATTTTTACAAAAGAAATAAAGAGGCAGTATCGCCTATGAAAACGTCAACTACTCGACCTCAAGAAACTATTAAAGATGTCATCGCGCGTGGCTTTCGCTCACTTTCGCAAGGTAATCTAGATGAGGCTCGTGGTTGCTGCATGGCTGTACTCAAACAACAACCAAAAAATGAGCAGGCACATTTTCTGGTGGGCCTCATTGGACTGGCCAGTAATGATCGAGAAAAAGCGATCCTCGCTTTTGACGCGGTTACCGACCTTAATCCCGGGCATATGGCTGCATGGGCGCATCTTGCAAAATGTCAGGCGCAGTGTGGAAATATTAATCTTGCTGACCAGGCCTTAGCTAATGCGGTAAAGCACCAACATGGCGATATAGCGGAGGTGCAAGAGGTTATCGCGTTATCCTATTCCATGCTGGGAGAGCACCAAACGGCAAATCAATGGTTCAAAAAAGCAGCCGCAAAAGCCCCTCAAAACCCATCCATTAACGTTAATCTCGCCAGCAGCCAAATGTACCTAGGTGAAACAGAGTTAGCAAAATTTCAGTTGAATAAGGTGTTGCAGGTTGCGCCCAATAATGGGCAGGCTCATTGGCTTTTGTCGGGGCTGGCCAAGGCAAGTAACACTGATCATTTGGCGCAAATTAAAAACATCCTGACGAGCAACTCTATACCAACCCAAGCCGAAGCTTTTTTATGTTATGGCGCTGGTAAAGAGTGCGAAGACTTGGGAGATTGGGAGCAGGCCTTTGATTATTTTCGTCGCGGCGCTAACGCACGACGCAAGCTCGTTAACTTCGATAATGCCCAAGAAGAAGCTACTTTTAATACACTTAAAAACACCTACACCAAAGAGTGGCTGGCAACCAAATCTGAATATTGTGATACGGATGCGCCGATCTTTATTGTCGGCCAGCCTCGCACGGGGACTACCTTGGTTGAGCGCATTATTACGTCCCACTCCCAGGTGCATTCGGCGGGGGAGTTACTCCAATTTGGTATTACGGCGCGGCGGCAAAGTGACTATGACGGAAGTGAGCGGTTCTCAGCGTCGCTATTTGAGTCAGCTGCGAGGCTGAATGGCAAAAACCTGGGTGAAGAATATATGGCAAGTACCCAACAATTTAGAGGGAAAACGCCATATTTCGTTGATAAACTTCCCTATAATTACCAGTTTTTGCCACTTATTCTGGCCTCATTACCCAACGCCAAGATTATCCACTTAGTGCGCGATCCGATGGATGTGTGCTTTTCTGTCTATAAGCAGTTATTTGCTGATGCCTACCCTCATTCCTATGATCTGCAAGAAATGGCAAGACATTTTGTACGCTACTATCGTTTGATGGATATCTGGAGGCAGCGTTTCCCGGAGCGCTTTCTTGACGTTCGCTATGAAGAGGTAGCGGCTGATGTGGAAACCGAAAGCCGGCGTATTATTAATTATTTACAACTACCGTGGGAGGACGCTTGCGCTAATTTCCACCAGCAGAAAACAGCGGTTACTACCGCAAGCGCGGTGCAAGTGAGACAGCCGGCACACAGAGGATCTATTGGGCGCTGGCGGCGTTACGAAAAACAATTGCAGCCAGTATGGGACATCCTTGTTAGGGAAAACATAGTCACTAATGAAAAGCGTTAAAGTCAGCGTATACGCACCACTTTTCGCTATGTTACGACTATTGAACTATCAAAATTTGGCTGTGATCGCGGCATTAACTTTGACGAAAGTTCCCACCAGTGACTCCCGCCGTTAACATCTGCGCGTGACTATATCGAATACATAGTGACGACTAGGCCGGCCTCGGGTACGACACGGACAAACTGGCCGTGTATGCCATAACCACTTATGTCACCTCCAGGGTTGCCCTCGCCCCATCAAAATGAACGGTAATATGGCTTGTATCCGCTAGGCGCTGGATATGGCCACTTTGAGTCACCTTGTTGGCCCAAGATATCTTGGATAAATGCAACCGGAATTACCTCATTTCCAAGGACTTTGCCATCGTTCAGCACCAGTAATCCCATGCGCCCCAGGTCACGCAGGGTGGCGCTGACACCATGGTCGGCTAAAAAAATCCACCCTCTTGATATGATCTCCTTTACCATTATGGTTATGCTTTTACTTTTTCAGGGTAGTAGTCTGCCAGTTGGTATATTCCATAAGGCCGTGTAAAGAGTTTTCACAGCCAAGTCCAGATTGTTTGTGCCCGCCAAATGCTTGAAATGGCGAGTACTGATGTACCTCATTAAGCCATACGGTTCCAGCTTCAAGCTGGCTGCCAATACGTTGAACGACGTCCAGATCTTTGCCCCAAACCGTGGCGCCCAGCCCGTAGATAGTGTCATTGGCTCTGGCGATAACATCGCCCTCATCTGACCACTTAAGTAGCGGCAAAATCGGACCAAAAGGTTCTTCCTGAACAATCCTAGAGTTCTCTGGAGGATTATCAACCAGAGACACAGGCACGAACCACCCTTTAGCATTTTCATCGATTTTTCCACCAAGAGCGAACTTGTAGCCATTGGCATGGCAGTCGGCGAAGTAGTCTTTCACCTTGCCATACTGCATCGAATTTTGGATGGGTCCAAGATCAGTATCTTCTTCGGTGCCATCACCGACCTTAATATTTGCTTCAATAAATTCGACTAGGGCATCGCGGACCTCATCATAGATATCCTCATGAATGTAGAGTCGCTTGGACACATTACAGAATTGAGCATTGTTTTGAAAAGCCGCCCAGAACAGCTCAGGGGCAATGGCCTTTGCATCAACATCTGGTAGCACAATCGCTGGATCATTTCCTCCAAGCTCTAATGTCACACGCTTAATAGTATCCGCGGCAGAGCGCATAACGTGGCGACCAGTTTCGGTAGATCCGGTGAAAGCTACTTTATTGATCCCGGGGTGGCTAGTTATCCATTTACCTAAATCATCGCCACCACTGACTGCACTCAATACTCCTGGCGGGAATGCCTGCTGTGCAAGTTCTACCATTTTTAAGTCGCATAGGGGAGTATAGGGCGAGGGTTTTAGTACCAAAGTGCAACCAGCCATCAGTGCTGGTGCAATTTTCCATATTGAGAGCAAAATTGGGAAATTCCAAGGGACGATAGCACCGACTACGCCTACTGGAGTAAATCGGGTAATGACACGTCGTTCATCAGTCTCTTCAACCAATTCATCGGGCAACGTCTGGGTGGCAATAGCACGTATCCATGCTACAGAGCCCAAAACTTCAAATTCGGCTCCTGCCCTAGGCTTGCCTTGCTCTCGAGTGAGGAGAGTCATGAACTCCTCTGAATGTGCCTCTAAAAGATCCGCAAAACCTTCCATTGCTGCCTGACGCTGATCTACAGGGGTATTTCGCCACGGCGCCAAGGCCTGACGCGCCGCTCGCACAGTTTCATCCAGCTGCTCTTTAGAGGCATCAGGTACTTCAGCAAACACCGCTCTTGTAGCAGGATTGTAAACTGGCTGGGTATTCTTGGTTATAACGGATTCACCGTTTACGGTCATCACGTAATTAGTATCAAATTGCATCATGGCTTGGTTTCCTTTGGGCTACTTAATGATTAGTTTTTGCGGCATCGTGTAAATTAATTAGTTCGCGACGCATAATTTTCCCTGTCGATGTTTTGGGAAGATCGGCAATAAATTGAATATCTCGAGGTATTTTGTAGGCAGCAAGTCTTTCACGGCAAAAGGCCAATAGCTCGATTACTGATGGGCTAGTATCTTGTTTTAATACAACATAAGCCTTGGCCAGTTCCCCTTTCATTTCGTCCGGTATTGGCCCAACGGCGACCATGGCTACATCTGGGTGTGATGCGAGGACGTGCTCTAACTCGGCTGGATATATATTGAAACCCGCCGTGAGGATCATGTCCTTGATACGATCGACAATAACGATAAAACCGTTCTCATCTAAGTGAGCAACATCCCCCGTGCGTAACCAGCCATCTTTACTTAGCACTTCCTTGGTACCTACTTCGTTTCCAAAGTAGCCCTGCATAACAGTAGGCCCTTTAATAAGTAGTTCTCCAGCCTCTCCGCTGGGGAGCTCAGTAGCGGGGTTCTCTGTACTTACAATTTTTGCTTGCGTGTAGGGTATGGGTAAACCTATTGACCCATGGCGGTAGTCGCCGTTCCAGATAAAGGTGGAGCCCAAGCCCGCTAGTTCTGTCATGCCCCAGACTTCAATCAATGGGCAATTAAAGTTATCTTCTACTAGTGCCATCTTGGCGGGTGGCATGGTCTGGCCACCAACGGAGCAAAAGCGAAGTGATGATAAGTTCCGTTTGTTGATGCTTGGGCTCACCAACATATACATGTACATCGTTGGTACCCCATCGAAAACAGTTGCCTGATGCTTTTCAATGGAGTCAAGAATTTCTTCAGGGTCAAATACCGAGTGCAGCACTAGTGTGCCGCCGTTCTGAAAGCACGCACTCATGACGACATTGCCATATACATGAGGGCAGGGAAGCGCTGTAACAACAATGTCTTGTTCACAGCGGCCATGCATTAAAGCGGTCATCAAGATATTTGTGGTAACGGCTTTATGCGACAGCATGGCACCTTTGGGTTTTCCCGTGGTACCTGACGTGTAGCAGATAGTGGATAGTGAGTCCTTATCTATGTCTGGGCTGATAAAAACCTCAGAAGCCCCTTGAATAAATTGGTCGAAGGCAGTGGCCTCGACAGGAATTTCTGTGCCGTATAGAATTAGTTTCTCGATGGATGGCTGACCTTTTAACCCCATGAGGGGCCGCCCTTTTTCTTTAGATGCAATAATCACCTTCGCGCCACAGTCTTCAACGACAAAGGTAACTTCTTCAGGAGTTAACATTACATTGATCGGATTTACCACCGCACCGACTTTTAACACTGCGTAATAACTAATGACCCATTCCCAAGTATTTGCTCCGTAAAGAGTAACGCGATCACCCGGAGATACACCACTTTTAACCAAGCTATTGGCCATCTGATTGGCGAGGGCGTTCAGCTTAAGATAGCTAAGCTGGTGCCCGTCAATAATTAACGCTGTTTTGTGTTGATATTTTTTAGCTGAGGTAGCTAAAAGTTGCGCAATGGAATGTTGCATGTGGTTTCCTTTTCATTAAACGGGCTAAAAACACTCGTCAGACTAATTAGTCCGACTATTTCCTTTAGCATCGGCGACAGCTTTAGTAATACTGTTAGCTCCAAAAGTTGTTTTGGCTTTAAGATGAAATATCAGGTAGCCATTACTTAACTCTATAATTACTGGTATCTACAATCGTGCTAATATTGCCAAACAAAAGGATCAAATAGCCGGTAAATCAGAAAGCATGTCGAGTGACATGTTCTAGCATGTCTGTTGACATGTCAATACTTTAGGGAAATCTCTATGAGTGAGCGTAAGCTTCGAATACTGCAGACAGCGATCAAAATTATCGCTGATTCTGGTTATGGTAGTTTAACTATGCGCGCTCTGGCTCGTGAGAGCGGCATCAAACTAGGCGCTCTGCAGTACCATTTTCGAACACGGGAGGTCATGCTGCGCGCTTTAGTTGCTTACATTGCGGCTGAGTATAAAAAAAACTTTGGACTAGTGAACCGAGATACCGACTCCCTAGACATTGATCAGCTGTTGACGTTTCTGCTGACTGATCCTGTCGAGGGTCTATTTCAGGAAGATAGGCTGTGGCCGCAACTTTGGGGAATGATGCTGGTTGAGCCGTTAGTGGCAGATTTAGTCGATGACATTTACAGGGAATACATTCAAATATTCGAGAAAAGTCTGGAGCGTAGTAACAGCACCGCACCTCGTGCAGAGGCAGTCTTGATAATGTCTATGGTAGAAGGGACAACATTGTTTGTTGGTAAAGGTAGACCTTGGTCGGATGAAAATACGACTGTCGTTGAGCTCGTTAGGGAGTTTATCCAGGACAAGTATAAAAAATGAATATAAAGTCGGTCTTGCCATAGCAGCTCGCCGAGAAGATCCACTGCCTTGTCTTAATTTACCTGTCGCAGCGACAAGAATAAAATAGGAAAAACTAGGTTAAATCACATAGTACTTTACATGTCAAGTGACATGGTATAGTGTGCGGTTTATTCGAGTTCACTGGCTTAAGGACAAAGACTAGTAGTCATGCTCTAGTGATGCAGGCTTACTCAAAGATTTTTTATTACATTTAGGAGAAGATGATGAGTACGACTATTTCACTAGATTACCAAATCAACAAGCTAGGCTTTTGGTCAGCTATCACTACCATTATAGTAGCTGTGGTATCTGGGTTTTTACCACTAGATGTCCCAGGCGGATTTGGGGCAGACCATGCGGATCGAGTTGCTTGGTTGACGGCTAATAGCGGTACTTTTATTTTGGCTTGGGCCAATCAGATCGTCTTGATGCTTAGCTCGTCAGGCGTCTTGTTTTGTATTGCATGGCAAGTGTCCCGCAACAACCCATTGCGAGGCATAATCGCCGCAGTCGTTGTGGCGATGTCGGTTATGGCCTTCATTATTCCTAAGTTTATTGCGGTTTGGACTATACCGATGCTGGCGGATACCGTTTCTGCAGGAGGCACCGGGGCTCAAATGGCGGATGCATTACTTCTCATGTTAAATGTCTCCGTACCTTATTCGTTGTACACGTCTTTTGATTATTTAGGATTCTGGTTGTACGCGGTCTTTGCTTTGCTGGCAGCAGGCCCCCTTTACGGACCTACCTTGAGCGCTAAAATTTCGGCTGTGTGCCTTGGTGCCTTTGGCATTATTTACCATGGTATTTTTCTGGCATTGTTACTTGGAAATATCGATCCAGTAGATATTGAATATAGCGTTAGCGCCCCGTTCGTGTTGTTGATAATTGCTATCGTTGCGATGTTATTTAATTTCAAAAGCGCCATGGAATCACGTGGCTAAGCCCATGATGTAGGCTGTGTTAGTGCAGAACTGCAAAAGCACACAGCCTAAGCTTACAAAATTTTTATATTTTATCGATACCAAGTTCATTCCAAAGATCATCCACACGTTGCTTGACCTTATCATCCATCGCGATAGGTTCACCCCACTCACGGTCGGTTTCCCCGGGCATTTTGTTAGTGGCATCCATCCCCATTTTAGAACCTAGGCCGGACACGGGTGAGGCAAAATCAAGATAGTCGATGGGGGTGTTTTCAATCATCACAGTGTCCCGCACCGGGTCCATGCGCGTGGTCATCGCCCAAATAACATCTTCCCAATTGCGAACATCGACATCATCATCGGTAACGATCACAAATTTGGTATACATAAACTGTCGAAGGAATGACCAAACGCCCATCATCACGCGTTTGGCATGACCTGGATATTGCTTTTGCATACTGACCACGGCCATGCGGTATGAGCAGCCTTCTGGCGGTAAGTAAAAATCTACGATCTCAGGAAACTGCTTTTTGAGAATAGGCACAAAAACTTCGTTTAATGCGACGCCCAAAATAGCCGGTTCATCTGGCGGGCGGCCAGTATAGGTACTGTGATAAATAGGATTTTCACGGTGTGTAATGCGGTCTATGGTAAACACCGGAAAGGTCTCTACCTCATTGTAGTAGCCGGTATGATCTCCAAAAGGGCCTTCTTCGGCTTCATCGCCGTGCAGAAATCCTTCAAGGATATATTCGGCACTGGCAGGTACCTGAAGATCATTACCCAAACATTTAACCACTTGGGTTTTCTCCCCCCGCAATAAGCCTGCAAAGGCGTATTCAGACAGAGTATCGGGTACTGGGGTCACCGCACCTAAGGTGGTTGCTGGATCAGCACCTAACGCAATGGCAACAGGGTAGGGCTTACCCGGGTTTTTCTTGCGAAACGCACGATAGTCCAGGGCACCACCACGGTGGGCTAACCAGCGCATAATAAGCTTGTTTTTGGCAATTTTTTGCATTCTATAAATGCCTAAATTTTGCCGTTCTTTGTCTGGGCCACGAGTCACTGCTAATGCCCAGGTCACTAGGGGCGCGGCATCACCGGGCCAGCAGGTTTGAATAGGAAGTTTGTCTAAATCAACCTGGTCGCCTTCAAGGACTACTTGCTGGCAAGGGGCTTTCTTTACCACCTTAACCGGCATATTCAGGACTTGTTTAAAATTGTGACGTTTCTCCCAAAGATCTAAGAGACCCTTGGGGGGTTCGGGTTCTTTCAGAAAGGCGAGTAACTCACCAACATCGCGCAGCGCACTGACATTTTCTTGTCCCATACCAAGGGCAACGCGATCGGGTGTACCGAACAGATTGCAAAGCACGGGGACATCGTAACCTTTGGGATTTTCAAACAGTAGCGCCGGACCCTGAGCGCGCAGGGTTCTATCGCTGATTTCGGTCATTTCAAGATTGGGGTCGACTTCTTGTTTGATACGTACTAGCTCACCTCGTTGTTCGAGGAGAGCCATAAATTCTCGTAGATCAGACGTTTTCATAACCGTTGTGCCCTGTGCGTTGAGTTCTGCTGATGCAGAATTACTTACGCTTCATGGCGCCAAAGAATTCAGCATTGTTCTTGAAGCCTTTAAGTTTTTCTACAACAAATTCCGCAGCCCCTAAATCTTCCATATCATGAAGTAGTTTGCGTAGAATCCAGACGCGTTGTAGTTCTGATTCCTCAATCAACAGCTCTTCACGGCGTGTACCAGAGCGACGTACATTAATCGCCGGATAAACACGTTTTTCTGCGATCTTACGATCGAGAATTAATTCCATATTACCGGTGCCTTTAAATTCTTCATAGATCACTTCATCCATCTTGGATCCAGTCTCTACAAGCGCCGTAGCAATAATAGTTAAACTACCACCGTGTTCGATATTTCGTGCCGCACCAAAGAAACGTTTTGGCTTCTCTAAGGCATGGGCATCTAGACCACCGGTAAGAACCTTACCTGAGGACGGGATTACTGTGTTGTATGCTCTTGCCAGACGTGTGATGGAGTCAAGCAGGATGACTACATCCTTTTTGTGCTCTACTAAACGCTTAGCCTTTTCAATAACCATTTCAGCGACTTGCACGTGGCGAGTAGGTGGCTCATCAAAGGTGGAGGCAATAACTTCACCGCGAACGGTTCGCTGCATTTCAGTAACTTCTTCAGGACGCTCATCGATCAATAGTACGATGATGTAGCACTCTGGATTGTTACGAACAATCGACTGAGCAATATTCTGCATCATTATCGTTTTACCGGCTTTTGGCGGTGCGACGATCAATCCCCGTTGACCCTTACCAATAGGTGCAACCAAATCAATAATACGACCTGTGATGTCCTCAGAAGATCCATTTCCGGCTTCTAGGGTCAGTCTCTCGTCGGGGAATAAGGGGGTTAAATTGGTAAAGAGTATTTTATTACGTGCATTTTCTGGTGCATCGTAGTTGATAGTATCAACCTTGAGCATCGCAAAATAACGCTCGCCATCTTTCGGTGGTCTAATTTTTCCAGAAATCGCGTCACCAGTACGCAGGGTAAAGCGTCTGATTTGGCTCGGTGAAACATAGATGTCATCTGCACCAGCTAAGTAAGATGCGTCGGACGACCGTAAAAACCCGAAACCATCAGGGAGAATTTCAAGAACTCCATCGCCATAGATATCTTCACCGCCTTTAGCGTGTTTTTTAAGTAGGGCAAAGATAATGTCATTTTTACGGGAACGAGCTAGATTGTCGAGGCCTAAGGCTTTTGTCATTTCTAGAAGTTCATCAATGGGTTTTTGTTTCAGTTCTGATAGGTTCATAGATAGGATTTTCTGGAGTGGTTGAATTAAATATGGGGTGGAGTTAGCGTTCAGCTATTTTTAGGAAAAGGTATTTTCAAGCCTGAGTGGCGCAAATGGATGCTTTAAGTTTCGTCAGAAAAGGCTTGGAGTGTTACAAGATGGGTTTGAGTATAGCGTGACTCATGAAAAGAGCAAGAAAATTTTCTGACCCTGCGTGCAGGGTCAGAAACATATTTATACTAGACCATCGACAAACTCTACCAATTGCGTTTTTGAAAGAGCACCAACTTTAGTCGCTTCAACGGCCCCATTCTTAAATACCAGTAGGGTTGGAATACCACGGACATTGAATTTGGCAGCAGTCTCTGGGTTGCTATCCACGTCTACTTTACAGATTTTCATCTTGCCTACGTACTCGTCGGCAATTTCACTGAGGATTGGTGCAATCATTTTACAAGGGCCACACCACTCAGCCCAAAAGTCGACCAGTGCTGGGGTATCTGCTTGCAAGACATCGGCTTCAAAGCTTGCATCTGTAACGTGAAAAATATTTTCGCTCATTGAATGAGTTCTCCAAATAGGTAATTTTCAAGCGAATCGCTAGAAGACCGAGATCATACCACTAGCTTCAGTAATGCTTCAAACGATATGGTGACTTAGCGGCCAGTATTCACGTAAAACTGCTTGAAAGTTAAAGTCCGAACACAATCTTCTCACTTTTAAGAAGTCGTTCCATACCAAAAATTAGTGCAAAGGATAGTACCAATGTGGATAGGCAAGACACAGCAAGTTGTAGCAGCGGGATTTCTTTACCTTTGGCTAAATCAATTAATGCTTGCAGTTGACCTGACACTGGCGCCCAGCGAAGTTCATCAACGGCGAAGTCTAAGGTCACAGCGTAGGACATGGCCATGGGCACAAAAATAACAAAAGTAAGATAGGTTTGCGCTTCCTTAAAGCTCTTGGCCATAAACGATACAAATAGCTGCATACTCGCGGCAAAAATCGCTACAGTGGAACCCACTAACAGTGTTGCGAGCATAAATTGTAGGCTGATATTTATGCTAAACCCCAGTTCTTGCCAGGGCACAAACGGATATACAATTTTTGAAACAAGCATCACCAGAATAAGCCCCAAGACACCAAATGTACTGACAGCGAGGGTTTTCGATAAAACGAGCTGACGTACTGACACAGGGTGACTCAACAGAAGAGCTAGTGAGTTTCGCTCTCTTTCACCAGCACTGGTATCAATGGCAAGATTCATTCCAGATATAAACACGGACAAAACAATGGTCAGAATCACCATACCAAGTAACTGGCCACCTTTTGAATCAGAGGTAGCCTGATCTTGCACATGAACTTTTAGCGGCTGAATTACAGTAGGACTGACTCCTCTGGCGATTAAGCGAAGACTCGCTATTTCGGAACTGTAACCGCGCAGAGCCCCCTGAGTTCTGCTGATTGCACTGCGCAAGTTGTCATCAGAGCGGTCTGCAATGAGGGTTACTTCTGCCGGCTTTGAACTATTAAGTTGCTCTGCAAAATCGGAACTAATTACCAATTCAATTTTCTTCAATGAGGTAGGATCAGTGCCATGAGTTATACCTCGGTTACTTAAATAATGTGTTAACTCTGAAGCTGCGGTGCTGTTTGTAATGGTAATTTCGATGTCTTCAGGATTGGTGACTTTATTGATGATAGCGGTGAAGACTACTGCAAAAAGAATTGGTGTAAATAAAGCATAGTAAAGGCCCGCCATTACCGACCGTTTATCCCTGATGGCATCGATTAACTCTTTTCGGATCAGTGTTGCAATGGGATTGCTCATGCGGCAATTCCCTCGTCTGTTCCTATAAGCGTTATAAAGGCTTCTTCTAAGGAGGATTGATTGGTCTGATTGCATAACTCCTGCGGACTGCCAATAGCCACTGCTTTGCCGTCGGCCATCACGACAACACGATCGCACAAAGAGGCGACCTCTTGCATAACATGGCTGGAAAACAAGATGCAGTGTCCCTCGGACTTTAGTTTGTGCAACATATCTCTGAGAATCCGTGTGCTCATCACATCAAGCCCCCGCGTAGGCTCATCAAGAACAATATTTTTGGGTTGGTGAACAATGGCCTGAGCCAGGGCTGTTTTCATTCGCTGGCCTTGTGAGAAGCCTTTGCAACGACGATCGGCTATATCCAGCAACTGTAAATCGTTAATAACTCTGGTTGTTGCTGCAATGGCAGAATTCTTGGACATGCCGCTGAGTTCCGCAAAGTAACGTATATATTCCCGAGGCGTGAGACGCTCGTAAATACCAAATGGATCGGGGAATAATCCAAGTTGTTGCTTTGCCTCAATAGGCTTTACAGCAACGTCGATACCGTTGATGGTGGCGATCCCTTGGTCCGCCTGTAAAAGTCCAAAAATTGTCCTCAAGCAGGTTGTTTTGCCAGCGCCATTAGGGCCTAAAAGTCCTGTTATCTGACCATCATCAGCATTAAAGCTCAGGTTATCTAACGCTTGAACGTCACCAATCCGCTTAGAAAGGTTAGAGACTGAAATCATGGTGAATCCTCCTTAACGGCATCATTCGGTAATGATTGCGCACTACTGGCATTAAGATAAAAACCTCTGGGATGGTCTTTGCTGAGACAGCTGTCATCCAGATCATTAAGGCTGCCCTGGTCTATTAACTCAGCGACTAAATCATTTCCGCAAGACTGGGTAGCTACGCCATGGGTTGCATAAGAGGCTACAAAGTGTTTTGCATTGGTCATTTTCTCCATAGCTAATGTACCCCAGTCTGGTGGCGTAGCCGGATCTAGTTCGCCTGACAATAACAGCGTTGGAATATCACTCTCGATGGCCGCAAAAAAGCTCTCATTGACCTTCTCTGTGGGCCAAATTGAACAGGATTCAAGCAAAGCTTGGTACATAGCATTTGCGGTATAGGACTGCTTAATATCTGCTAATAGGTCATCGTCGATACGATGAATATCCTCAGCGCACGCCACCGAGTTGTGCATACCAATCGCCATATCTAAACCGTCTATCGTTAAAGAATAAAGGCCTAAGAGAGACTGATAATTGCCCGCTGCAGTGTGGTCAATAGTAAGCGGTACAAGTGAGCGAGTGGCGGGGGAGTACATTGAGAGGCGGAGTATGCCAAGTAGCTTGTCACGAGTAAGCAAGAACGTTGTGGGTGCGCCGGTGGCAGGATGAAAAACAGTAGTCTCTATGGCTTTATTTTCTAATCTACCAGTGAGCTGGTTTAACGTCAGGCGCAGATTAGGAAACTGCTCATTGCAGTCGCTATTGCTTGCACACTGATCAAAAACACCGTCCAGTGCACGGTCTACTGAAAGTCCAACCGCAAGCACTGACTGTTGCATAGGAACTACGCCGTCTAGAGTTACTGTAGCTAATGACTCTGGATAGTGACGCATATATAGCTGCGCCATGCGACTGCCGTAAGAAATGCCATATAGGTGCAGTTTTGTATAGCCTACATGGTTTCTCACAGCCTCAAAATCATGAATTGCAAATGAACTGTTATACATAGCAACATCGGCATTAAATGTTGCTAGGCACTTTTTCGTTTCAGCGAGATTATCGAACAATCGCTCATCAACGCTAAGAGGAGAAAGGCTCTTATCTTCAGGGCAGGACAAAAGGTTTGAACGCCCTGTGCCACGTTGATCGATAAGTAAAATGTCTCTGGTTTCCCTCACTTTTGAGAAGGTTTGATTAAACAGTGCCGCATTATCTATCGCTGACTGTCCAGGGCCACCAGCAATGGTTAGTAACGCTTCAGAGGGGTAGAGCGATTTGACCGCAGGGACAATCACGTAGTGGATGTTAATGGTGCGGCCATTAGGTTTTTTTGGGTCTTCAGCAACGGTGACATAACCGCAGCGGAGACGATCTGACAGACCTTCGACATAGCAATGGCCATTGTTAACGCTATCGTCCGCAACAACATTATCTGCCAGGCTTAGCAGGGCTAGTAGAAGACTAGGTAAAGTCCAGCGGAGGCAGACGAGCGTTGATGACAATGTGAAACTCCTTTTCCAAATTTTATTCAAGATTTAAGCACAAAGCCTTCTGTCTTAATAGTCAAAAATATTCAAGTACCGTGTTGAGAAACTGATACCCCAGTGCAGTGGTGCGGTAATGAGCTGAATCTTGCTCCATAAGACCTTGTGACTGCAGATTTAATACTGCCTTTTTAATAGAAGCATCGCTGATGCCGGTACGTTGAGCAAAATAGGTAGACGGAACCCCCTCCTTTAAACGTAATCCGTTCATCATAAATTCCAGTGCTATTTCATCATTAGCAATTGGTTTTTTAGTGACAATGGGGTCGCCGACGCGGGCTAAATAGTGTTCGGGTTGGCGTGTTTTTATTGTACGTATGACTTGGTTTTGCTCAGGAATAGTAATTTTACCGTGAGCACCTGCCCCTATCCCTAAATAGTCACCAAACTCCCAATAGTTCATGTTGTGAGAGGCTTTTTTGCCATTTAGTGCAAAGGCTGAGACTTCATATTGATCAAAATTATTATCTCGCAGCATAGACAGACCGGATTGTTGAATATCAGCAAGACGGTCATCAATTGGCAGACGAGGTGGTCTTGAAAAAAATTCTGTATTGGGCTCGATTGTCAGTTGGTACCAAGATATATGCATGGCACCGGCTTCCATAGCTAACACAAGGTCAGTTTTTGCTTGATCGATAGTTTGGTCGGGTAAGCCATGCATAAGGTCGATATTAAAATGGTCAAAACCTACTGATCGAGCGATAGAAATAGCTTTTAGCGCCTGGTTAGAATCATGAATTCTACCCAAACGGTTAAGATGAGTGTCGTCAAAGCTTTGTACACCTATAGAAAGCCGATTAATTCCAGCTTGGTAAAAATCTGCAAACTTATGCTGTTCACAGGTACCAGGATTGGCTTCTAGGGTGATCTCAATATTGGACTGAAAACCGATTAAGGTTTCTGCGGCCATCAAAATGGTTTCTATCGCTGAGCCAGAAAAAAGACTAGGGGTTCCTCCGCCTATAAAGATGGAATACAATTTTCTGCCTTGTACCCAATGCAGATCAGCTTTGAGATCTTCAATGAGTGCTTTAACATACGCTTGCTCAGGAATATTATCCTTGGCTACATGAGAATTGAAGTCGCAGTAGGGGCACTTTTTGACGCACCAAGGAATGTGAATATAAAGTGATAAAGGCGGTAAATGGATCACAGCTTCATGTGTTGCAAAAACTGGGCTATCGCTTTGCCCCGATGGCTGAGGTTATGTTTTGTGACTTTATCGAGCTCAGCAGCATGACAATCAGTCTCTGGAACATAGAAAATTGGATCGTAACCAAATCCTTCGGCGCCTTTATGTTCCAACGCAATGCGACCCTCCCAAGTCCCTTGGCAAATTATTGGAGTAGGATCTTCTGCGTGGCGAAGATAAACAATCACCGTTTGATATCGAGCGTTACGACTTTCTGTGGGAACCTCGACAAGTGCCGCCAAGAGCTTTTCTCGATTAGTAGCATCGGTAGCACCAATACCCGCATAGCGCGCGGAGTATATGCCGGGCGCTCCTAGGAGATAATCAACTTCTAAACCTGAGTCATCGGCAATAGCGGGAAGGCCTGAAAGTGCCGCTGCGTTTCGAGCCTTTAAAATAGCATTTTCTACGAAGGTTAGGCCGGTCTCTTCGATATCGGGAATATTTAAATCGCCTTGAGGAACGATACTAATGCCTTGGTCAGCCAATAATTCCTGCAGCTCCTTAATTTTACCGGGATTAGCGCTGGCTAAGACTAGCTGTTTTGGGTGAATCACGATAACCGTCCTTAATACTTATAATTAGTCATGGTACATTTTTTTCTGAAATTTAAAGTCATAATCATAGCTGCGAGAGCCATCGTTGGGTTTGACAGTAATTTTAAAGGTTAAATATTCTGCATCCTCGAATTCGAAGGGTGCTAGATAATAAAGCGATCGTTGTTCTTTTACTGCGACGAACTCAAGTGCCTGGCTCTGTTGTAGCATATTAAATACACGGCCGGTCACAATGGATGGCACGCCTATGGCTAAGTCCTCCATTACCGAGATGTTAACCAATCCTTTGCCTTTACCTCGCACTATATTGTTTGCCACAGCAATATCGGGTTCTATAAAAGAGCTAGTAAACGCCGTATAAAAAATCTTGTAATTGCCATGCTGCTTATAAATTTTTTCTTCAATTCCGTGGGATAGAATCGGTAGCGCTAACAGCACTGCTATCAGGAGCGTTCGTCTCATTAGGTAAAGCCTCGTTATTACCACTTTGGTTGCTGTATGTACTTATCTCGCGAGATGATAGACCGCTGTGTGAGCAAATAAATTAGGCCATATTTTATCAAGACTAAGATCACTGGCGCGACCACCAATGAAAGTTCGATCCACAATGCTGATCTCTCGTTCCGCGCAGAGAGCTTCAAAGTCTTTATAGGTGAAAAAGTGGATGTTGGGTGTGTCATACCACTGATACGATAATTGTTTTGTCACAGGCATACGACCTTTAAACGCCAAAAAACCACGCGTACGCCAGTGACCGAAGTTAGGGAAGGTCACGATACATTGCCGACCTATTCTTAACATTTCATCTAACACTAAATGCGGATAGCGTAATGTTTGCAGCGTTTGTGTCATCAATACCGTGTCAAAACTATTGTCGGCAAAATTAGCTAAACCCGCATTTAAATCCTGCTGAATAACATTGACACCATTGGCAATACATTGATTGATCGACTCTGGGTCTATTTCTAAGCCGTAGCCATGAATTCCATAAAGGTTGGTTAACTCCCTAAGTAAGGTACCATCACCACAACCCAAGTCGAGAATACGTGATTGCGGCTTTATCCAGTGGCCAATGACTCGGTTGGCATCAATCATAGCGATGCTCCAGAGATTGCTTGTGCCACTCTCTGTAAATACTGGCCAAGTCCGTTTTCATAATGCTCATTCGGCAATAAAAATGCATCATGGCCCTGATCTGATTCAATTCTTAAATAAGACACATCTTTGTCAGCAGATACAATTGCATCAGTGATTTCCTCAGAGCACGGGGGAGAAAAGCGCCAGTCACTGCTGAAGGCAACGACTAAGAATTTACACTGAGCTTGCTTGAATGCTTCCACAGGGTTGCCTTCATAATGTTGTGCAAGATCAAAATAGTCGAGCATTTTAGTGATTAAGATGTAACTGTTCGCATCGAAACGTGTTGCAAATTTATCACCCTGATAATTGAGGTAACTGGAGACTTCAAATTGGACCAGCTCTTTTTCTGCGCTATCAAGATCGCCACTTCGAACCAAGCGACCAAACTTCTGGCCTAAAGCGTCATCTGATAAGTAAGTCAGGTGACCGATCATGCGTGCTAGTGCTAACCCTTTAGTGGGGCTGGTTTGGTGTTCTAAAAAGTTACCTTGCTTAAAGTTAATGTCAGACTGTATCGCCCGACGAGCAATTTCATTAAAAGCGATATTTTGCGCTGACAGTTTCAATGCAGCCGCTATAACGACGGCATGTTTCAGTTTCTGTGGATGCGCAACCGCCCAATGCATTACCTGCATTCCGCCCAAGCTTCCACCGATAACTGCTGACCAACAGTCAATCTTTAGATAATCCATCAATTGTTTTTGTGATTCTACCCAATCACTGACTTCCAGCGATGGAAAGTTGGCTCCCCAAGGTTTTCCGGTATCCAAATTTGTACTTTTAGGCCCTGTACTGCCAAAACAGCTACCAATATTATTGGGACAGACTACAAAAAAGTGGTTGGTGTCGATTGGTTTACCGGGGCCAATGTAGTGATCCCACCAACCCGCCTTACCATTCTTGTCTAGTCCAGCTGCATGTTGATCTCCACTTAATGCGTGGCAGATCAAAATACTATTACTTCTGTCATGGTTGAGTGTGCCATAGGTTTCAAAGGCAAGTTCGTACTTTGCCAAGACTACGCCACATGCCAAATTAAGCGGGCTGTCAAAAGTTACTGTACTTTTATTGACAGTAGTTTCGATACTATTTGTGTGTGGATCAATTGCCATATGCTTAATTATTGCTTTTCTTGGGACTTTAAATACTCAGAATAACCAAAGTCTAAGAGGCGGTGGCAATTAACGCAACACAAGCATAATTATTTTTTATACCCATTTGTTGAGGTAGACTATGCAAATGTTATTAAGGAGCATCTGATGCAGTATAGAAAACTAGGTAATACCGACATACAAATTCCGTTAATTGGCCTCGGCACAATGACTTGGGGTCAGCAAAATGATCTTCAAGAAGCGTGCGAGCAGATGGACTATGCACTGGGCAAGGGCGTAAACTTTTTTGATGCGGCAGAGATGTATCCGGTGCCACCAAGAGCCGAGACCGCCGGAGATACGGAACGCTGTATTGGAGAGTGGTTTGCTCAGACTGGCAAGCGATCAGAAGTTGTCTTGGCCACTAAGGTGTCTGGGCGCGCGGACACTAGACCAGATTGGGCACATATTAGAGGCGGCCCACGTCTAAATAGAGATCATATTAGGCGAGCCATAGAGGGATCCCTAGAGCGGTTGCAAACCGATTATGTCGATCTCTATCAGGTTCACTGGCCGGAGAGAGATACCAACTTTTTTGGCAAGCGCGGTTACCAGCATAATCCTGCTGCCGATGGTATTGCTATCGATGAAACACTAGACGCTCTGTCTGAGTTAGTCGATGAAGGATTGGTTAAGCATATTGGCCTGTCTAACGAAACGCCTTGGGGTGTTATGGAATATCTCCGATTAGCCAGTGATCGTGGCTGGGCAAAGGTGGTTAGCATTCAAAATGTTTACAGTTTATTGAGCAGGCAGTTCGAGGTGGGTTTGTCTGAAATGGCGATTCGTGAGGATGTGGGGCTGTTAGCTTATTCTCCAATGGCATTCGGAGTTTTGAGCGGGAAGTATATTGGCGGAGCGAAACCCGAGGGCTCTCGAATGACTCTCTTCAACCGATTTGTCCGCTACGATAGCCCACAGTCACAAGCGGCTACAGAAGCTTATTTTGCAATCGCGAAAAAGCATGGCCTGAGTTTGGCCGAGATGTCGTTAGCGTTTGTTTGCCAGCAACCCTTTGTCACCAGTTGCCTGATTGGTGCCACTAACATGAAACAGCTCTCTGAAAATATTGCGGCTGGCGACATTACCTTGTCGGACGAGTTAATGGCGGAGATTGAGCAGGTGCACAATCAGTATCCTGATCCTGCACCCTGATTAAAGGCAGGCGTTATTTAGAATAGACTGTTCATAATCGGCAGTAATTGCCCACGAATAAAGATGAGCGTAAAAATAGCGACCATTGGCGATAAGTCAATCATGCCTAGGGGAGGTATTATTTTTCTAAATGGCTTCATGTAGGGGTCGATAATTTGGTTGACCAAGCGCACAGTGGGGTGGCTTGTAGTGCCTATCCAGCTTGAAATCGCGATGATTAGAATGCCATAGAAGTATATTTCAATGAGCGTCTCAAATAGTGAGAAGGCTGCTACGGCTAAATATAGCGCTATCTGACTAGGTGATCCTGAATCAAGACTCATGATAATCAGATAAAAAGACCACTTGGTCAAAATAGCGGCCGCTAATGTTGCGGTATTGAATCGTCCAATGGTTGGAAATATTTTATGCAGAGGTTCAACAATCGGCGCTGTTACTTTAAAGATTGTTTGTGAGAGTGGGTTAAAAAAATCAGCCTGTACTAATTGCAGTAACAACCTCACTAGTAAAACAGTTGCGTAAACATCGACTAATAATCTTATAATATTGATCAAACCAACGCTCATATCCTTATCCTTTAATGTTCAAGCTAGTTATGCTGAAAAGTCCTTGGACATTTGTTCAGCTTGGGCCACTGCACTCTTCATTGCTTTGCGAAAAATAGCATCCAAATTATCGTCTTGAAAGGAGCTTAATGCCCGCTCAGTTGTGCCTCCAGGAGAGGTCACTTGCTTTCGAAGTTGCGCTGGGCTCAGGTCAGAATTTTTTGTCATTTGTGCGGCGCCTAATGCAGTTTGAGACGCTAGTTGTCGTGCGACATCTTCCGGTAAGCCTAATTCTTGCCCAACCAACTGCATAATTTCAAGGATACGAAAGAAGTAAGCGGGTCCACTGCCCGATACGGCGATAACAGCATTAATTTGTGCCTCTGTATCGACCCAACAGCAGTAACCTACGGCCTTAAACATTGCTCTGACGATTTTTTTCTGAGAGACATCAGTTTTCTGATTGGCGTACAGACCCGTTGCGCCAGCACGAACTAAAGAAGGGGTATTTGGCATCGCTCTAACAATAGCGGTTGAATAACCCAACCAGGCATGCATGGATTCAATAGAAATTCCTGCGGCTACCGAAACAACGACCGCTTTGGTGGGTACAGCGGTTGCTAGTTCTAGCGCGACGCTCTGCATGATCTTTGGCTTTACGGCGAGTACAACGACATCTGCATTGGCCACTGCGCTACGATTATTATCCGTTACTAGGACACCAAAATCAGCTTTCAATCGATCGCGACTAGCTTGCGTAGGCACGCTAACTAAAATACCTGTAGGCTCAAATCCTTCAGCAACCATACCGCCGATAATGCAGGACGCCATATTGCCTCCACCAATAAAAACGATTGAACTCATCACCTTACCTACTGTTATTTAGTATCGCGTGGACCAAAAATATCAGTCCCCACCCTTACGATCGTTGCCTGTTCAAGGATTGCCGCTTCAAGATCTGAGGACATACCCATGGAAAGGGTATCCAGTTTTTCAGAATTGTCCAGCGATCGATTAATACAATCTTTTAGTTCCCGCAATTTAGCAAAAGGAATCCGCTGAGTGTCAATGTTTGCCTGCGCGGCAGGAATAGCCATTAGGCCGCGTAATTTGAGATTTGGTAGCGCCAATATTTCAATTGCAGCGGTTACTGCCTGTTCAACACTAAACCCTGATTTTGTAGGTTCATTGTCGATGTTAATTTGCATACAAATATTCAGTGGCCCCATCGCCAAAGGTCGTTGGTCACTTAGTCGTTTAGCAATCTTTACGCGATCAACACTATGTACCCAAGCAAAATTTTCGGAAATTTGACGAGTCTTATTTGATTGAATGGGACCGATGAAGTGCCAGTCTAGTTCTAGAGGTTGGAGGTCGGCCATTTTCTCCAATGCTTCTTGTAGATAATTTTCACCAAAGCTCTTTATGCCAGACTCAGCAGCGTGCTGAACGTGCGAAGCACTGCGAGTTTTGCTGACAGCGAGTAAGGTAATATCTTTTCTGTTGCGCTCAGCCGTTGCCGTAACGGCACCTAATCGAGACTCGACGGCAGCCACTTTTATGTGTAAATCATCCATTTAAAAGAGCCATATATTTAGTGAAACCTGTTAGTTTAAACCTTAGACGCTAAATAGAGCGGCCGAGAGATGGATCATCTAGCCAACTTTGCAGTATCAGTGCCGCGGCAATATGGTCAATTTTAGTCAGATTATCAGATCGACCACGCTGGCCATGGGCCTGTTCGCGGACTAAAGATTTTGCTTCCTGACTTGTTAGTCGTTCATCGACCATTTTCACTGGGATACCAAAGCGGCCCTCTAAACGTCGAGCGAATTTTCTCGCACGGGCACTAAGCTCGCTTTCACTTCCATCCATATTTAGCGGCAAACCCACTAAGACTAAACTGGGCTTCCATTGATCTAGTAAGACGCCAATTGATGGCCATTGAGGAATACCTTCTTGAGCTTTAACGATACTGAGGCCTTTGGCCGTATTGGTTAATGTCTGACCATAGGCTACGCCAATTTGTTTCAGCCCAAAATCAAATGCCAATGCTGACATTGGTGCAGTTGATTCAGGCATGACCCATTACCGATGACAGCATACTAAGATCTAGACCTATAGAAGAGGCAGCCGCCTCAGCCCGCTTATGGCAATCGACATTAAAAATAATAGCCGAATTGGCGGGAATTGTTAGCCAACTATTCGTGGTTAACTCCTGCTCCAACTGTCCTGCCTCCCACGATGAATAGCCCAGAGTGACAAGTGCATGTTCTGGGCCTGCGCCCACTGCAAGATCACTGAGAATGTCTTTGGAGGCCGTCAAACTTATGTCATCGGAGATGGATACCGTAGACTCCCATTTTTGAGTGGAGGTTCGGTGAAGTATGAATCCTCTATCGCGAGCAACGGGTCCACCATCAAAAATCAACCCATTACCGTACTCGTCTGTGTAGTCTAGGTCTAATTGCTTGAAAATAGCCTTTACTGGAATGTCCAACTGCTGGTTAATGATTAAACCCATGGCACCGTCAGTGCTGTGCTCACAAATATACACAACGGATTGAGAAAAATTGGGATCATCCAACCCGGGCATGGCGAGCAGAAAGTGATTTTTGAGGCTAGTCACCGTTTTTTTCTGATTATTCATTTGTTTAATATGACTCACTATGTGTCTAAACTCAAATATTCAAATTTAACTCAACAATTACTGCTCACGGGGTAGCCGAATATTTACGATTTGGCGACGAGTCTGTTCTCAATAGCGCACATAAGTTGGTCGCCTATGTCAGTATTTTTGGCATTATCAATTTCACGTACGCACGTAGGACTCGTTACATTAATCTCTGTTAAGTAATCACCAATTACGTCTAAACCAACGAATAACAATCCTTTTTCTATCAACGCGGGTGCGACTTGTTGGGCAATCCAAAGATCTCGTTCGCTCAGTGGCTGAACAACGCCACGGCCACCTGCCGCTAGGTTGCCCCTAAATTCTCCTGCGGCGGGAATTCTTGCCACGCAGTAGGGAACAACATCTCCATCTATGATCAATATTCGTTTGTCGCCATTAAGAATCTCGGGTAAATACTTTTGAGCCATAATGGTATTTTGACCATAGTTGGTCAGTGTTTCGATAATCACATTAAGGTTTTGGTCGCCTTCTTTTACACGAAAAATGGACGTACCTCCCATTCCATCAAGAGGCTTATAGACAACCTCTTGGTGTTTCGCTAAAAATTGTTTTAAAAGACCTTCGTCACGACTGACAAGCAGTGGTGGCGTGCATTGTGGGAACTCTGTGGCGAACACTTTTTCATTACAGTCACGCAAGCTCTGAGGTTTATTAACAACCAGTGTTCCAAGGCGTTCTGCAGCCTCTAGAATATAGGTTGAATAGATAAACTCACTATCAAAGGGTGGATCTTTGCGCATCAAAATCACATCTAGATCACCCAGAGATTTAAGCGTAGCCTCACCCAACTCATACCAGCAGTTTTCGTCGGCATGGACGCGCAGCGGTGACATTTTCCCCCGCGGCCCTTCACTGTCTATAAAGAGACTGCTTTGCGTCATATAAAATAGCTCATACCCATGATTTTGCGCAGCCAGCAACAATGCCAATGTAGTGTCTTTGTGATAAGACAAAGATTCTATGGGGTCCATCACAACACCGAGAAATTTATTCATTTTTTTTCAAAACCTCTGCTACATTTAAGCTTGCAGTAAAAAATAACACTAAAATTGGAAAAGGCATTAATGAAAGCCCATTCATTAAAAAGGGTACAAAAAGATTTCGTCCTCTCATTGTATAGGATCTACAAAGGCAGGCAGTCGATAATTTATCAATGTTGTGTATACCAAAGAGTAAAGGAACTACTTAAATGGATATTACCCACTTACTTGCCCTCAGTATAAAAGAAGGCGCGTCAGATTTACATCTATCAGCAGGGCTTCCGCCTATTTTAAGAATTGATGGTGACTTGGTTCGTATGGATTTACCTGTATTAAGACCTAAACAGGTAGATGAACTTGTTAATGAGGTTCTTAATCAGACTCAGATTAAGGCACTAAAAGATGGAATAGAGATCGATTTCTCATTTGAAATTCCAGATGTTGCTCGATTTAGGGCTAATATATTTAATCAGAACCGTGGCGAAGCTGCGGTTTTCCGCGCTATCCCCTCAGCGATTCCAACACTAAATGAACTGGGGTTAGGAGAGATATTTAAAAAGCTCGCTTTATTACCCCGTGGCTTGGTACTCATCACTGGCCCTACCGGGTCCGGCAAGTCTTCAACTCAAGCAGCAATGGTTGATTACATCAACAAAAATCGAGGCTACCATATCTTAACGATTGAGGACCCCATAGAGTTTGTGCATGAAAGCAAGAAATGTTTGATTAATCAGCGAGAGGTGGGCCGTGATACACAAAGTTTCAGTCAAGCTTTACGCTCAGCACTTCGCGAGGACCCTGATGTAGTCGTGGTCGGAGAAATGCGTGATTTGGAAACTATTCGTTTGGCTATGACCGCAGCAGAAACAGGCCACTTAGTCTTCGCGACACTTCACACCACTTCTGCGGCTCTGACAATAAATCGTATTATTGACGTATTTCCCGCGGAAGAAAAAGACATGATACGCTCGATGTTATCAGACTCATTACAGGCAGTTGTCACTCAAACTCTACTTAAAAAAGTCGGTGGCGGACGCATTGCTGCCCATGAAATTATGATTGGAATCCCAGCAGTTCGAAATCTAATTAGGGAAGATAAAGTGGCGCAAATATATTCCGTCATACAAACCAGTAGCTCATTGGAGATGAAAACATTAGATCAAAGTCTGAGTACCCTTGTTGATGAGGGACTTATTACCCTGGAGGTTGCTCGTGAGAAAGCAGTTTCACCAAAGCATATTAGTAAAGAGGAGCGCAATAATTACTCTTTGCCGTATTTTCCTGAGTTTCCAAAATAGAATTAATCACACCAGCGATGCCATTATTAAAGCTTTCTCTTCATTTGATCAGTTATTTTAGATAAATTTGTTTTGTTTGCGAATCCGCTAGTGATACCCTTTTATCTTTAAATAATAAACTTTAGAGGGAACACCCATGAACGGCTTAATGATGGATTCACAGCTGACAATAACCTCGATCATGAAACATGCAGATCGAATTCACAGCAAGAGTAAAATTGTCTCAGTTACCTCTGATAACCCACACCACAGTTATGCCTATGGTGATGCTTTTCGAAGAGTCCGTCAGCTTGCGAATGCATTAGAGGGCGTTGGATTTAAGCAGGGGGACCGTATTGCCACTTTAGCGTGGAACGACTACAGACACTTTGAGCTTTATTATGCGATTTCCTGTTCTGGACAAATTTGTCACACCATTAACCCACGGTTATTCCCTGAACAAATTGATTTCATTATCAATCATGCTGAAGACCAGTGGGTGTTTACCGACCCTATGTTCGTTCCCTTGCTGGAGTCGCTAAAAGACAAGCTTCCAACTGTCAGAGGTTATGTGGTGCTTACTGATGAGGCGCATATGCCTGAGACTCAACTAGCTAATGTACATTGTTATGAAACATTTATTAGTGGGCAAAAAGATACCTTTGAGTGGCCAGACCTTAACGAGCAAACCGCCAGCTCAATGTGCTACACCTCAGGTACTACCGGCAATCCTAAGGGGGTAGTTTACAGTCATCGCAGTACAGTGCTGCATTCCATAGTTGGCTCTCTTCCCGACGTGATGAATATCTCTTGTAGCGATGTCATTATGCCTATAGTACCCATGTTTCACGTTAACGCTTGGGGAACGGCCTATAACGGCCCTATGAGTGGCTGCACGCTGGTATTCCCCGGACCTAAGATGGCTGATGGTGAGACTCTGACGAGGCTCATTAATGCTGAGAAGGTGACTTATTCGTTGGGTGTGCCAACTGTTTGGCTGGCCTTGGTGGATTATCTTAAAAAATCAGGTAAAACTGTAGAGAGTTTAAAAAAGGTAGTGGCTGGCGGCTCAGCTTGTCCGCTATCTCTGATGAAGGCCATGGATGAGTACGGCATTTATATGCATGTTGGTTGGGGTATGACAGAAATGAGTCCCTTAGGGTCATACAACAAACCCATGGCGTGGATGAAAGATTGTACTGAGGAAGAAAAAGATGCCTATCGTGTGCGTGCCGGTCGGATTGTTTATGGTGTAGAGATGAAAATTGTCGATGCAGACAATAAAGATCTACCGTGGGATGGCATCGCATCAGGATTATTACTTGTTAAGGGTCCTTGGGTTTGTGAGGGTTACTATCGTTTGGAAGATAAGCCTGCATTAGATACAGATGGTTGGTTCGACACTGGAGATATGGCCTCAATTGATGAGTATGGTTATGTCATCATTACCGATCGCGTTAAAGATGTTATTAAATCTGGTGGCGAGTGGATTAGTTCTATTGATGTTGAAAATGCGGCAATGTCGCATCCGCATGTTCAAGAGTCAGCAGTGATTGGTGTTGCCGACCCCAAATGGACAGAGCGTCCTCTACTCATCGTTATTCCCGTAGAAGGAGTCACTCCAGATAAGGCCTCTATTCTTGCCTCTTTGGATGGAAAGATCGCTAAATGGTGGATTCCTGGAGATTGTGTTTTCGTCGATGAAATTCCTCATACAGCCACCGGTAAAATCAGTAAAAAAGATCTTCGCGAGCAATTTAAGGATTATAGTTACTAATTAGTTTTTTTGATGGTCAACCAAAGGTGTTGGCCATCGTTTATAGAGATAAATAAAACGAAGGAGATAATTATGAGAACTTATTTATTTTTGGTATTGGCGATGACATTGTCTTTTTCTGTGGCGGCTGATCATCATAGAGGCAATGGGCAAGGCGGGTCTGTAAGCAAACTTTTCAAAATGGCAGATTCTGATAAAGATGGCCAGGTATCCTACGACGAACACGAGGCTTTTATTGCCATGCAGGCCGATAAGGGTCGCGAGCGCTTTAACAAAATGGATAGCGACGGTAATGGTTACATAAGCAAAAAAGAGGCCAAAGAAGCGGGCAAAGCAGTGCGTAAGGAAATGATGAAAAAGAAGAACGGCATGCGAGCAAAGAGAGAGGCTACAAGGGAAGAAGAGAAATTAAACGAAGAAAATTAATTTATACTTTTCGTAAATAAACAAAAAGGCCGCTTAATTAAGCGGCCTTTTTTTTCTTGGGTTCACCACAGACCTTAATCGCGGTATATAATGCCTTCAAAATAATCTAAGAATATTTAAATACAGGTGTGTTATGGCTGATTACTTGATTGCCCCTTCTATTTTGGCGGCCAACTTTGCGCGACTCGGCGAAGAAGTTGATAGTGTGCTTGCGTCAGGTGGCGACATAATTCACTTTGATGTTATGGATAACCACTTTGTGCCCAATCTAACAATTGGTCCGATGGTGTGCAAAGCTCTGCGAGATCATGGTGTAACCGCGCCAATCGATGTTCATCTCATGGTTAGCCCCGTGGATGAAATGATTCGTATGTTCGCTGATGCGGGTGCTGATTACATTACTTTTCATCCAGAGGCTTCAACACATGTTGATAGATCTCTGCAGCTGATACGTGATTTGGGTTGTAAAGCGGGATTGGTGATTAATCCTGCGACCGGTTTGGATACAGCTCAATGGGTAATGGATAAGATGGATATGCTGGTCTTGATGTCAGTAAATCCAGGGTTCGGCGGGCAAAAGTTTATTCCCTCAACGATTGATAAGTTAAAACAAGCACGGAGCATGATCGACAGTAGTGGTCATGACATCCGACTTGAGATTGATGGCGGTGTCGGTGTTAATAATATCGCAGAGATAGCTGCCGCTGGTGCTGACACGTTTGTTGCTGGTTCAGCCATCTTTAGTCAGCCAGATTACGCTGATATTATTGCTAAGCTCCGAGCTGAACTGGCAAGCGTTCGCCAGGATTAGTAGCAGTCATAGATTTATTGGTATCAAACGATCCGTTACAATTAAAGTTCATAAAGGAATTAGTTTTGAAAGACACTTGGTTTGTTGATTTTTATGCGGGTATTGGGCGTTGGCGAGGTTAATTGGCCTTGAGTGTCCAGTGCGCTCGCATATATCCAATAAAATGAACATTAGGAAGCGGTCATGAACCCTGATTTATTTGCCAAGTTAGCTACCCAAAATTTTAATAGAATTCCCATTACTCGTGAAGTACTTGCGGACTTAGAAACCCCACTTAGTGTTTACCTAAAGCTTGCTTTTGGGCCTAACTCCTACCTGTTTGAGTCAGTTCAAGGCGGTGAAAAATGGGGACGTTACTCGTTGATTGGTATGCAGACCTCGACTGTACTAAAACTCTATGGCAATCGGTTAGAGATTATTCGAGACGGCAAGCCAATGGTCACACGTAATACCGATGATCCGTTGGGAGAGGTCGAGCGATTTAGAGCACTTTTTAGTATGCCAGATTTGCCAGACCTACCCCGATTTACCGGCGGGCTGGTTGGCTACTTTGGCTATGACACTGTGCGTTATGTTGAGCCGAGGTTATCCAAAAGTGCACCTCCCGATCAGTTAGGCACGCCCGATATACTATTAATGGCTTCTGATGAAGTGGCCGTTTTCGACAACTTGTCGGGTACGATTATGTTAGTGGTGCATGTGGATGCTAAAAACCCTAATGCTTTGGCGGACGCTGAAGCGAGGCTTGATGAATTAGAGCGAAAGCTTGCCGAGCCCAAGCCAGATTTACCGCCAATGAACCTGCAGAGTGATGGTCTCGGTGAAGAGGCTTTTGTGTCAAGTTTCGGGAAAGAAAATTATAAGCGGGCTGTAGAAAAGGTAAAACAGTACACGCTGTCTGGGGACATAATGCAGGTGGTTCCTTCACAGCGGTTCACAGCCCCTTTCCACGATCAGCCGATTAATCTTTATCGAGCATTGCGTCGCTTAAACCCTTCACCCTATATGTATTTTCTCGATTTGGATGGTTTCCATATCGTGGGGTCTTCTCCTGAGGTCTTGGCACGTCTGGAGGACGGAGAGGTCACGGTAAGGCCTATTGCAGGCACTCGTCGCAGGGGAGAGTCCGATGCCGATGATCGATTGCTAGAGAAAGAGATGCTGGCGGACCCAAAAGAGATAGCTGAGCATCTTATGCTAATAGATTTGGGTCGTAACGACGTTGGCAGAATTAGTCAAGCGGGCTCGGTGGAGGTTACCGAACAGATGGTGGTTGAGCGCTATTCTCACGTTATGCATATCACCTCAAATGTAGTCGGCCAAGTCAATAAAGATATGAGTGCAATTGATGTGCTCAAGGCCACTTTGCCAGCAGGAACCCTAAGTGGGGCGCCCAAAATTAGAGCAATGGAAATTATCGATGAACTCGAACCGGTAAAGCGTAATATTTACGGAGGCGCGGTCGGCTATATTGGCTGGAATGGTAATATGGATATGGCGATAGCGATTCGTACTGCAGTCATTAAAGATAATGAGCTCCACGTTCAAGCTGGAGGAGGTGTTGTTGCTGATTCAGTACCTGAGCTGGAATGGGAAGAAACGATGAATAAAGCGCGAGCTGTTATGCGCGCTGCGGCAATGGTTTGTGGGGTAAAACAATGATTTTAATGATAGATAATTACGATTCGTTCACTTACAACATTGTTCAGTACTTGGCTGAGTTGAAAGCTGATGTGAAGGTGGTGAGGAATGATGAAATTTCCATTACTGATATTGAAAGCCTAGCGCCAGAAAAAATTGTTATTTCTCCTGGCCCTTGTACGCCCAATGAAGCGGGAATCTCAGTTGAGACAATTAGCTACTTTGCAGATAAATTACCAATCTTAGGTATTTGTTTAGGCCATCAAAGTATTGCTCAGGCCTTTGGCGGTAAAATTGTGCGGGCCAAACAGGTGATGCATGGTAAGACCTCTAGAATTTGTCATCATAATACGGGTGTTTTTAAAGGCCTTAGCCCACATTTTGTGGCGACACGTTACCATTCACTGGTGATTGAGCAGAGCACACTACCCAACTGTCTTGAAGTGACCGCATGGACTGAAAATGAAGACGGTTCTCTGGATGAGATTATGGGTGTGCGGCATAAACAATTAGTCATCGAAGGTGTGCAGTTCCATCCGGAATCAATTCTCACTGAGCATGGACATGATTTGTTGCGCAACTTTTTGGAGTCATAGGCAATGAATATAAAACAAGCAATTGCCCAAGTTGTTGAGGGTCATGATCTTAGCCGAGAGCAGATGTATGACGTGTTCCTTCAGCTTATGTCTGGCGAGACTAGCGATGCACAAATTGGAGCATTTTTGGTGGCCTTGCGTATTAAAGGTGAAAGTATTGGTGAGATCACTGGTGCCGTAGAGGTAATGCGTGAACTTGTTTCCGGTGTTGATGTTAGTGGTGAATTTCTTGTTGATATTGTCGGTACAGGTGGTGATGAGTCAAACTTATTTAATGTCTCGACGGTTTCCAGTTTTGTTGTTGTAGCTGCGGGCGGTCGTGTAGCTAAGCATGGAAATCGTTCGGTAAGTAGTAAAAGTGGTGCTGCAGATTTACTAGAAGAAGCGGGTGTAAATTTAAATATTAGCGCTGATCAAGTCGCGGCCTGTGTTGACAAGGTAGGTATTGGGTTTATGTTTGCGCCTGCTCACCATAGTGCAATGAAGTATGCGATTGGCCCTAGAAAGGAGCTAGGGATGCGCACTATTTTCAACATTCTGGGGCCGATGACTAATCCGGCCGGCGTAAAACGACAACTTATTGGTGTCTACGACAAAGCATTATGCCGTCCAATGGCCGAAGTTTTGGGTCATTTGGGAGCAGAGCATATCATGGTAGTAAGCTCGGCTGATGGTTTGGACGAAATTAGTATTGCTGCTGAAACTCATGTTGCTGAGTATAAAAATGGGCACCTTAATGAGTATATTTTATTACCAGAGGATTATTTTGGTTTCAGGCAATCACTTAAGGGATTGTCAGTAACGAATGCCAAAGAATCACTTGAGATGATTGTTTCAGCACTAAATGGAGGAGCGTCAACGGCGGCAGATTTAATTGCACTTAATGCTGGCGCAGCACTCTATGTTGCTGGATGCGTAGAGTCAGTCAAAGAGGGTGTAGTGATGGCACAAAAATCCATCAGTAGTGGCGCAGCAAGAGCTAAAATTGATCAGCTTGCGAGTTTTACAAACAGCATTTAGTGTGACGTTAAGAGAGAAGTTCATGAACACAGACACTCCGACAATATTAAAGAAAATATTAGCCCGCAAGCGGGAAGAAATTATTGAGCATAGTGCTGTTACACCTCAGTGTATGTTGATGGAAAAGATTATTGAGGCCTCTGCACCGAGAGGTTTTACGAAGGCTATTACCGACAAAATCGTCGCTGGAGAGGCAGCGGTGATTGCTGAAGTTAAAAAGGCATCCCCCAGTAAAGGGGTAATTTGTGAGAACTTTGACCCTGCCTTTATTGCGCAAAGCTATCAGCAGGGTGGGGCTTGCTGCCTGTCGGTGCTTACTGACGTAGATTTCTTTCAAGGGTCGGATGAGTATCTAAGACTTGCTCGAAATGCGTGTGCACTCCCAGTCATCCGAAAAGATTTTATTATCGATGATTATCAAATTTATGCGGCTCGCGCCATGGAGGCTGATTGTATTTTGTTAATTGTTTCGGCTTTAAGTCAAGATGCGTTAATTAACTTACATGATACTGCGGTTTCTCTAGGTATGGATGTGCTCATCGAAGTCCATGATGAGTCAGAACTAGAGCGAGCTTTGCCTTTAAATAATCCATTAATTGGTATCAATAACCGGAATTTACATACGTTTGACGTTTCTGTGGAAAATACTTATCAATTGCTCGAGAAAATTCCATCGTCAACGACGGTTATCACTGAAAGTGGTATCCTCAGTCGCGCAGATGTTACTCGTATGCGAGACAAGCAGGTGAATGGATTCCTAGTTGGGGAGGCGTTTATGCGAAGTAAAAATCCAGGTCTAAGACTCCGCGAGATGTTTGATTAGCCTAGTTTTTTCGCTGTTCTGCTCCCTCGTTAGGGTGGCGAACAATCATTGTTTTCCCATGAACTGATACGAATCCAGTGAGTTCAAGTTCCTTCAATACTCGGCCGACCATTTCTCTTGAGCAAACGATAATTTTTGACAATTCTTGGCGCGTAATTTTGATTTGCCAACCATCGGGATGACTGACGGCATCGGATTGGCTACTCAAATCAGTTAACGTCCTAGCGAGCCTACCAGTGACATCTAGAAATGCAAGATTACTCGCGTTTTGAGTAGTCTTCTTAAGTCGTTTGGCAATTTGCTTAGTCACCGACAGTAAAAATTGTGGATTTTTTTGATAAAGCTCGGTAAATTTTAAGTAGCCAATCTCACTAATTTCACAGTCAGTTTTAGCCCTAATCCATGCGCTACGAATGCCGCCTTCAAAAAGTCCCATCTCGCCAAAAAATTCTCCTGGGTTTAAATAAGCAACAATCATCTCTTTACTGTTTTTTCTATCTTCCACGAGGACGCTGACTGTACCTTTTACCACGTAATACAGTATGTCGGCTTTATCGCCCGCATAAATAATGGTGCTCTTTGCGCTGTAACGTTTACGATGTCCGTGCGCAAGGAACGTTTCAGCGTCTTTAATATGCCTAGGGTCATTATTAATCATTTAAATTATCCTTTTAAAGAGCTCAGGCGTTGCCCATTGCTAACACCTGATCAATTTTCCGTCCTGGAATTTAGAGTGCATCTACAGTTTATGAGAATGTGAATAGAATATATCATTTAAGACTAGACCAGAAATCAGGAATAGTAAAGTGGGAGTGTTAGATGCAGAAAAGGGACCTTGTTAGGTCCCTTTAGACAATCCTTATAATAAGGATTAAGAGTGTCTTTGTTAGAACTAATTTGCAGTACTTGATTCCTGCTAGAGTAGCAGTCCCAAGCCTAAAAAATGCTAGTGTTCTTTCGAGGCCTCTTTGTTAGGCGCTTCAAATTTAGCGAAATCGTCCTTCGCTATTGCAGCACCCGTTACTCCGGCAAATCCGAGCAATATATAGACGAGTGTCATAGTATTTCCTTACTTTATTGGAGCACCATTGCTCCAACCCGTGCACTATATTCAAACGCAAGTCATAAATCTAATGCATTGTATGCATTGTATCCATGCAAAATTGGTATACCATTTTTGGGTCTATTTAACCAAAAAAAAGTTAAAAAAAAGGGACCTCTTTCGAGATCCCTTAAAAAAATCCTATGCAGGATTAAGAGGGGTTTGGATCGCAGGGCGAATTCTATATGCTGGAAAGCTATTGATTATTAATTCTTAAATAACTTTGCTTAACAACAGAAGTACTAATGTAAGCGTTGAGGTGGCATAATTCCAATGCATTGTATGCATTTATAGTATGCGTTTTGGTTATACCCTGCTGGAGCAGAAAATGAACTTACAAAAACTTAGTCGATTAGATTTGAATTTACTGGTTTCTTTACAGGCATTGCTGGAAGAAAAAAGTGTGACTCGCGCTGCAGCTCGTCTTTTCATTAGCCAGCCAGCAATGAGTCGGGTACTCCAGAGGTTGCGTTATCAGCTAGATGACCCTCTCTTTACGAGAACAGGTAATGAGTTAGTGCCAACCCCCAAGGCAAGAGAGTTACAGTTAAGGCTACCCCAATTATTGGATAATATTTTAGATATGGTTAGTCAAGGTACCTTTGATCCGGCGATCTATGTCGGTGAAATTTCAATCGCTGTACCTGAATTTGTGGCTATTACACTTGTCTCTGAACTTACTAGGGTAGTTACCTGTGACGCACCAGGGCTAGTTCTTTCGGTATCAAGTGGCATTGAATCTGTGGAAGGAGATTTGGCGGTAGGTGCATTGGACTTTGCGATTGATATTGATAGAGGAATAACCGATGATATCACCACCCGACCCCTGACTACTTATGCCCCCTCGATCTGGATGAGGCTCGGACATCCGTTAGCAAATAAAGAAAGGATGACTCTTGAGGATATTTTGAAGTACCCCTTCGTTCAGTATTACCTTCTTATTTCCAAGCGCGTCAGTGCTAGAAACAACGCTCGTTTTGACCGAACACTGGCGGAACTGGGGTTAAAAAGAGAAAAAGCCTTGGTAACGAATCAGTTAATGACAGCTATGGAAACCATCTGTGATACCGATTGCCTGATGGTAGCGACGCAAAAAAGTCGGGTCATGGAGCGTGGAGAGCATCGCATTATTAGCAAGCCCTTTCCAGACGAATTGCCCCACGAGGAGAGTATTAAGTTGGTCTTATTGCAACACCAGAGAACATCTGGATCACCCATACATCAATGGCTAGTAGATAAAATTATTGGTGTTATGGAGCAGCACGACGGCGCAATCAGTTAGTAATATACACAGGGACTACAGCGGCTCAGCAAATTGTGTCGCAGAACTTTCTTCAGTGGTGAGTTTGAAGGCAACCGCGTAAAGCATAATCTCAGCGGTAAACAGCATAATCCATTCTGGACTATTTGGCAGCCACCATGAGTCCATGAAGGCATACAGTGTAAGACCAGCGGAACTCGCGCTAATAATTAATCCTGTTAGAGAGTTGGATAAAACACGAGATCTAACAACACGTTTTAATTGGCGATGTAAGCGATTATGCAAATGGTCGTTGTCAGCTGAAAACGGTGAACGACCGGCCTTTATTCGCCTTATGATGCTCACTAAAAAGTCTAAACAGGGATAGGCCAGAAGAGATGCCATAAACCATATTGAAAATTCACCCGCAACAACGCCATTCAAACTATAAGCGACAATTACTGCACCAATCCCATAGCTTCCCATATCTCCTAAAAAGAACCAGCCAGATACGACATTAAAAATAAGAAAAATGAGACATGCAAATAAGAAAAAACCTTCAGTGGGTCTTCCATACTCAATGAAGAAAACTGCGAAAGCGGCAGTAGCGATGCCCGGCACTAAGCCATTCGCGCCATCCGCCATATTAAACGCATTAATTAAGCCAACGCAAAATATCGTCATCACTGACCATGCAACGATAGGTATTTGAAGAGCTTGATCTAATCCGGGGATACCGATCTTATCAGGAATCAAGTTAGGCCAAAAAAATAACAGACTTCCAAAGACCAAAAACTTACATGTCAAACGCAGTATCGGTGTTAAAAAGTCGGCTTTTAAATCTTCTGCTAGTCCGAGAAGAGCACATGCGGCAATGGCAAGCCATAAATAGAATTCTTGGTCAGACCGCATAGCACCGGGCACATAGGGGGTTAGCATTAATATCCCAAAGAGGTAACATCCTACGACAATTGTAATAGCTAACCCGCCAAGACGAGATGAATCGGTTAGACTTATTCCGTGAGAGGAAGCAAAGTCACGTCCAATGGCAACATGTGAAAGCAGTTTCATTAAAAGAATCACGCCGAGTCCTGCCAATCCATAAAATAAAAACCCTACTAACGACATAATGGCCAATTTGAGACCAGCCTTACTAAAGTAGTTAGGAAGTAGGAGTTTACTCAGCACGAGATATCCTCAGCCTTATCGTTGGTGCACGTACTGAGATTTCTGTTCGGGAGAATAATAGTTTTTTTACCCTGCTCAACAATCTTAAATGTTGAAAGCGAGCCTAGCGGGCCAATAGCCAGAAGATAAACCCAAGAGGCCTCTGCTGGTTTGATTTTGAAAGTACCTTCTTGGCCAAAATCGCTTTGACTCAGCTTTGAGCCCTGAGTAACCCCGAGCACAGTTAACAGCACCGCAGAACAACCCGCTAAAACAGCGTTAGACTTCATACTCTTGACTCACAGCTCACGATTCAACACCATACCTCATCACTACTCAATAGTGAATTATAGATCAGTGTAAATATTGATGCTATTGGATGAAAAACGCCTTTTAATAAGACTTTGCCAGAACAAGTTTTTGGGTCAGGTTGATTAGAGTCTGTAGCTACCCTTCGTCATTACCGACGACACTAAAGTCATCGCTTTTTTGACCGGCGACGGAAATTTGTAACCGCCAGCATCCAATGCGGCCTGCGCATGGCGCTCTTCATCAGCTAACATTCCCTCTACTACTGCTCTGCTCTTGAGGTCTTCGGTAGGTAGCTGGTTGAGATGGGTCTTTAAATGGCTACATACTTGATCTTCTGTCGCGGCAACAAAGCCTAGACTTAACTTGTCACTAATGAGGCCGGCACCCGCGCCAATGCCAAAAGACGCCGCATAAAAAAGCGGATTTAAAAGACTGGTACGCCCACCTAGATCTTTAATGCGCTCTTCGCACCAGGCCAAGTGATCGATCTCTTCAACCGCCGCTTCTTTCATTTGTTCGCGCACATCTGGCAACTTTGCAGTTAGCGCTTGCCCTTGATAGAGCGCTTGAGCACATACCTCACCGGTATGATTAACGCGCATCAGACCAATGGCGTGGTCACGATCTTTATCTGAAAGGTCAGAATCTTGTGCCTCAAATGCTGGAGATACTCTCTCTGGCATGGGGGCATCACCTAAGACGGTGCGCAACCCATGATCAAGTTGAGTAATAAATTGGTCCAGTACTGAAAGCTTGCGGTTATCCACGATTCAAATTCCTCGTTTCTGTGTGGTCTATTGTAGCCATTTTTGTGCGTAGCTTTCTAGTGCAAAATATAGGCAAATAGGCAACAGCAAAAAATACCATGGCCAGGCATTCGGTAATTAGTATGTAAATTGGCCAGGGACCAAAGTAGTCTAATAGTGAAGGGTTGACCGGTTTGTTCATCATGTAAAAGTAGTTAGAGCCTAACCAAAGATTAATAGGGATTAGGAACAAAATATAGATGTTCAACCATACAAATGTACGCAATATACCTCTAGCCTGCGGATATAGATCAAAGGCAAGCAAATGATGAACGACGATGGCGACTAGCCCGCAATGAACAAACCAATATTTAAAAAAACCATAGCTTGGAAAGCCACCATCGGGATCCGGAGTTATTATTGCTTGTAGAGTCCCGGCTAATACAAAAAAATAGACAATCTCAAAACGCTTACGATTAGGTTGCCAAAACAGTATAGGCGCAGCCACTGCAAACAGATTGCAAATTGAAAGCGGTAAGTCAAACGCTGCTTCAAAGCGGTCATAAGCTAAATGTATGGCTGTCCAACCTAACACGGTGAGGCTAAGAAAAATCGATGCAGCTCGTGTGAGCAGCAGATTTTGATGATCATTTAACTGGCGCGCACTCTTGGCAAAGACCAACAAACAGGGGATGAAAACAACCACTGCGCCAAGATGCGATATGCTGAAGGATGTGAAAGGAATATCATTGCTAAAAAACAAATTACTACTCAGCATCTATTCTCCTTTGTATTACTGATAATTAGCCATTTTGTTCACGGATAATGGCGCGCCAACCTATATCATTCCGAAGATAAACATCATCCCAATCAATTTTTGCGGCAACTTCATAAGCGCTGACTTGAGCAGCAGATACAGTGTCGCCCATTGCCGTGGCGCAGAGTACACGGCCACCGCTAGTCACAACATTCCCATCGACCATTGCAGTTCCAGCATGAAATACCTTTTGGTCGTTAGACTCTGTGATATGAGACAAACCTGAGATAACGTCTCCACCCCTATAACTTCCAGGGTAACCACCTGCAGCTAGCACCACACCAATGGCAGGTCTTGGATCCCACTGAGCGATTTCTTGATCAAGAGTTCCCTCAAGCGCGGCCATACAGTGTGAGACTAAGTCTGATTGTAAGCGCAGTAATATAGGCTGGGTCTCTGGGTCACCAAAGCGACAGTTGTATTCAATGACCTTAGGAGTTCCGTCGGCCATGATCATTAAGCCAGCATACAAAAAGCCAGTGTAATCATTGCCCTCTTCAGCCATGCCGTTAACCGTTGGGTAAATCACCTCATCCATAATCCGCTGATAAATCATCTCATTAACAACCGGTGCTGGTGAGTACGCCCCCATACCTCCGGTATTAGGCCCCGTATCCCCGTTACCAGCGCGCTTATGATCTTGGCTGGTTGCCATGGGTAAAACATTTTTGCCATCTACCATCACAATAAAGCTGGCTTCTTCACCATCCAAAAATTCTTCGATCACTACACGACTACCAGCGTCGCCAAAAGCGTTTCCAGCAAGCATATCGCGCACTGCATCTTCTGCCTCAGCCACAGTCATAGCCACAATTACGCCTTTACCGGCAGCCAAACCATCGGCTTTAACCACAATAGGTGCGCCCACTTGCTGCAAGTATTCAAGCGCCGCATCAATGTCAGTGAAATTACCATAGTTTGCTGTCGGAATTTTTTGGCGTTCAAGAAAGTCTTTCGTAAATGCCTTAGAACCCTCTAATTGCGAGGCTCCACTAGACGGGCCAAAGATAGCTAACCCGCGCGACTGAAAATAATCAACAATACCGTCCACCAGTGGTTGCTCAGGGCCAACAATGGTTAATCCAACTTCATTACTCTGGGCAAAATCAGCTAAAGCACTAAAGTCACTGACGGAAATAACCACGTTTTTTAGTCGTGGCTCCATTGCCGTTCCTGCATTGCCCGGCGCTACAAAAATAGTACCGACGCTTGATGACTGAGACGCCTTCCAAGCAAGTGCATGTTCACGTCCACCAGAGCCAATAACCAGAACATTCATCGTGTAATTTCCAAGCAAAAGATTAAGCTAAAATTATAACAGACTGCGCGGCTGGCATTACACAATTTGTGGTACGGTAACGCTATTAAGAACAATCTAAATAGACAACTAAGTCGTAATTTTTGTATAAGAAAAACTGTCATAGAGGAAAAATCCCATCGCTGAATTACAACCCGCTAACGCACCAACTATTATGTGGTTTCGTCAGGACCTTAGGCTTGCCGACAATCCAGCGCTTTGTGCTGCTTGCGAACGTGGAGACATCATCCCCGTTTATATTCTTGATGATGACGGCGCCGATAGTTGGAAAATGGGCGGCGCTAGCCGATGGTGGTTACACCATGCCTTGGCCGATTTAAATAGCTCTCTCAAACAAAGTCTGCAGCTTTTTCACGGCGATGCATCGATTATACTGCGTGATTTAGCAGCCCAAACTAATGCCGCGGCTATTACCTGGAACCGCTGTTATGAACCTTGGCGTATTGCCCGTGATGCGGCTATTAAGACAGCACTTAAAGACGTCGGGCTTGAAGTGAAAAGCTTCAATGGCTCGCTGCTCTGGGAGCCCTGGCAAGTGCTTAAAAAAGACGGCACTCCCTATAAAGTATTTACGCCTTATTATCGTCGGGGATGCTTGTCATCCGCCACGCCAAGGCGACCAATGGCAGTACCTAATAGTATCGAAATTGCACAAAATAGTGTGCGGTCACTATCCCTAGAAGATCTTAAATTACTACCTAAAATTAATTGGGATACGCAAATGACGGCGCGCTGGGACATTAGTGAAAGAGCGGCCCATGAGCGTCTCGATGAATTTGTTATGGACGAGTTACAAGACTACAGAGAAGGGCGTAATTTCCCTAATAAAGCCAATGTTTCAAGACTTTCGCCATACCTACATTTTGGCCAAATCTCGCCTAATATTGCCTGGCACCGTGCCGCAGAAGCGGGCGCTTTCATTACTAACGAGCAGAGTCTAGACACCTTTATGAGCGAGCTAGGTTGGCGCGAATTTTCTTACTATTTGCTCTATCATTTCCCTAAATTGCCAACAGAAAACCTGCAGGTGCGCTTTAATCTTTTCCCTTGGGCAGAGAACACAGACGCAGATTTACAGGCATGGCAACAGGGTAAAACCGGCTACCCTCTGGTCGATGCAGGTATGCGTGAACTATATACTACCGGTTACATGCACAACCGTGTGCGCATGGTGGTGGGCTCATTTTTGGTCAAGAATTTACTCATTCATTGGCACAAAGGCGAACAATGGTTTTGGGATTGTTTAGTTGATGCGGACCTGGCTAGCAATAGTGCCGGTTGGCAGTGGATTGCTGGCTGTGGCGCAGATGCCGCGCCTTTTTTCAGAATTTTTAATCCTATCACTCAAAGCGAAAAGTTCGACAAGCAGGGCAGCTACATTCGTCGCTATGTACCAGAACTTGCCGGCATGCCTGAAAAATATATCCACGCGCCTTGGTTAGCACCCCCTGAGGTACTCACCGGAGCAGGAGTCGTCATTGGCAATAATTACCCGGCACCCATCATGGATATTAAAGAATCTAGAGAGCGTGCATTAGCCGCCTTTGCGGTGACTAAAATTCAGCCTGCAGAGACCTAAGGGTTCTTATTTTATAGCGGAGCAACATCATGTATTTTGGTAGTGATAATCAAACAGGCGCATCAGCGCAAGTTCTAGACATGCTGACGCAAGCCAACAATGAGTACACTCATGGCTATGGCGATGACCGTTGGACTGAGCAAGCTGTAGAGGCGCTAAAGGCCGTCTTTGAATGTGACCTTGAAGCCTACTTTGTGCCTACCGGCACAGCGGCAAACTCACTGGCACTGTCATGTATGGTGCAACCGTGGGAAGGTATTCTGTGCCATGACAGTGCACACATTATTTTAGACGAATCAACCGCACCGGAGCTATTTACTGGCGGTGCACGCATGCGGCCTATCTCTCAAGGCGAAGGTAAAATTAGCCCTCAACATCTGCAAGACTACTTCCAAATAATAGGCACTGACTACCCACACAATGTCAAAGCTGCGGCCCTCAGTATTACTCAGGCCAGCGAGTCGGGCTTAGTCTACACACCGTCTGAAGTGACCGCGCTGTCTGCTGCTGCCAAAGACAATGGCCTGTCCGTTCACATGGACGGTGCGAGGTTTGCCAATGCATTGGCAAGCCTTGGCTGTACCCCGGCAGAACTAACTTGGAAGGCCGGCGTAGACGTGCTTTGTTTAGGCGCTACTAAATGCGGTGCTCTGTGTGCCGAGGTGGTTATATTTTTTAACAAAGACCTAGCCCAAACCTTCACCCATCGTCGCAAGCGTGGTGGGCACCTTCTTTCTAAAGGGCGTCTATTTGGCGCACAAATGGTCGGCTGGCTGAAAGACAATCACTGGCTAGATCTAGCCCAGCACGCCAATAGTCAGGCGACCGCGCTAGCCAAACAAATAACCGCTTTTGACCAATTAAAACTGGTATGGCCGGTGCACTCTAACGAGCTTTTCGTCATCATGCCTAAAGGTTTGGTAGATCATTTACAGGCCGCTGGTGCAGAATTTTATGACTGGTATGTTGATACATTGCCGCCCAACATTACTCTTGGCGAACATGAAATGTTCTCAAGACTAGTTACCTCATTTATAACCCAAGACGTCCAGCGAGAAGATTTTTGTGAGCTTATCAGCGATTATTTTGCTAACCAGCCCTAGTGGTTCGTAGACTACGGCGCAGATTATTGCAGTTTTGATTGCCAAGGTATTGATGGGGGCTTTTTTACATCAGACTTAGTTGCAGCGACGCAAAATGGAAGCCCGCTTATTTGCTTTACAGTAATTCACTTGAGGCAACTCACGCTGAAGTTGAGACAGCAGATGGATAAATAATTAAGCCTATTTTAGTGTTTCGGGGTGGCAGAAGGTTTCACTTTACTGATTCAAATGGAAATAAGTATGCAGTTTGGTCAGAGTGGTGGTGTAATATCCTGTTTATCAACAAAAAATAGCGTTCACTGTAAGTGCTACTCAAGTTAGTTAATGCTATTTCACCATTGGCTATAACGAACGGGATAAATCATGGAATTACCAACTCTACTCAATATTACACCGCCCTATATTGCAGTACTGGGGATACTATTTTTGGCTTTTACACTACGTGTAGGTATGTACCGAGTTAAAGCAAAAATATTAATTGGTACAGGCGATGACCCTGAATTACTGCGCAGAACGCGTGGGCAGGCTAATTTTACTGAAACGGTGCCAATGGCTCTTTTTCTCATTATCACCATGGAGATAGTAGGGGCATCTGACCTTTGGCTTCATAGTTTGAGCGTTGCTTTAGTGCTGGGGCGTATTTGTCACTATGCAGGCTTAACTGAAATAGCACCTGTTCTATTCAGAATGTTAGGTATGGGCGCCACTATAGCGACTATTTTAGCGAGCTCAATTTGGATTTTAGCCCATACGTTGTAATGATCATTTAAGCGTGCATTTAACGTTGCACTTTACGTTGGGTATTTGGGCTAGAGGGTTTGCGCAATCATTTTTACAGGTTATGTCTATGTCCGAAAATATCACTTTTAGGCTTTTTACGGGTACTGCAAAATTGGCTTGTTTAGCGCTTTTTGATGCAAATTGCCCCCAGTTTTTTGCATCCAATGAGCGCCTCGATTTTTAATAGAGCGAAAAACGCTTATTTGATAAGAAATAGCCTATGCTAAGGCAGTGGCACAAGTATTGCGCATTGAATGAGGAAGGACTAACTATTTGGTCAAACCATATAGTCCTGCTAAAAAAGGGAATTATTAGACAAGGACTCCAGCATGGAAGCAAAGAGTAAGAGCCTTATTCACACGGCCGATACCATAGAATCACTGCAAACTCAGATCAAATATTTTGAATCACAGGCCGAAGTTTTAGCGGAAAACCATACAAAGCTTGAGTTTGTCATTAACAGCACAGGTTTAGGGATATGGGATTGGGAGGTTCAAACCGGTAAAGCAGTGTTCAATGAGCGCTGGGCAAATATTATTGGCTATACATTGGAAGAGTTATCGCCCGTTAGCATTGATACTTGGATGAATTATGCTCACCCTGATGATCTTAGCGAATCTGATCGTTTGTTAAAAGAGCTCTGGGCAGGGAAAAGCCAGCTTTACATGTTCGAATCTAGGATGAGGCATAAGGATGGGCATTGGGTTTGGGTCTATGATACGGGTCAAGTGATTGAATGGGAAAGTGAAGGTGTACCTAAGAGAATGCTCGGCACTCATTTAGATATCACAGAGAAACAAAGAACAATATATAAGCTTGATGAGGTGAATAAGCGCCTAAAAGAACTTAGCTATCTTGATTCCTTAACCAAGATTCCAAACAAGCGAGCTTATGATGAAGAGTTAAGTAGTCAAGTTGCGGCGGCCAAAAGGTCTAAAAATCCGCTATCTTTTCTTTTGATCGATATTGATGACTTTAAAAATTACAACGACAACTACGGTCATGAAACAGGGGATAAAATCTTGTTTGGGGTAGCGCAAATAATACAGAGTGCGCTGCGTAGGAAAACAGATTTTGTTGCGCGTTTGGGTGGTGATGAAATCGCTATAATTTTACCTTATACCGATATAGCTGGTGCAATCATAGTGGCTGAAAAGATTCAGCAAACTATTTTTGATGAAAAAGAAAACCAACCCTTTGCCACCTTGCGAAAAAGAGTAACGCTGAGTATTGGGGTATCATCCTCTGAAATAAGTATTGGGTCATTGTTTGCGCATGCGGATGCCGCACTATATCTTGCGAAAAAACAGGGTCGAAATAGAACAGAAATTTATGCAAAAAAGCCTAAAGCCTAAAGCTAGTGGTAAGCTAGCTATATACATAAAAACGCTCATGATCTGTCACGCTGAATAATAAAAATATGAGGGGAAAGTGAATATCTTAGGACGTCAAGGTAAGTATCTGCAAACAATGGCTTTAGAGCCTACGGCCAGTAAAGCAATGATTTTCTCCGGCTTGTTGGGGTTTTTAGGGGCAGTCATTATGTTTGCTGGAGATTTATTACTCTATGCTCACTGGGATGAGATGCCTGCTGTCAGCGAGATAGTTGACTCATTGTTACCTGGCAGAAAGGCGGTGCTGTTGGCGACGACGGAGCAGCTACAAATATCAGGAGTTCTAGGGCCTATTGCGGCGGTGTTCTACCTTTTTGGTGCTTGGCATCTATATATTAAATTAAACTTTTATTCACGATTTTGGGCCGCCATTACTGCCGTATTGTTTGCGTTTAGCATAATAATAGCCGGGGCTTACCATGCATTGTGGGGGATGTATGGCTTTGTTGTTCAATTTGCTAATCAGCAGGGGAGCGAGTCACTAGTGCTACTTGATGCGGTTACTAGCTACATGACCTTTGTCACTGATACGGTCACGTGGCTGCTGGGTTTGGCGTTTTTAGTTATCTTTGTGAGGGTACTGTTGGCAAAAACAGATTATCCGCGCTGGATAGTCTTTTAAATCCATTGATTCTTTTGTTTGTGGGTGGGCCATTACTGGCGACCTTAGCTACAAATATGGCAGTGCCTTATGGTGCACTGACCGTCGGCACCTATTTTAACGTCGTAATGATGGTATTCTTTTTGGCCTCTATTTTTAGTCCTATCCGAAAACGCTGAGTAAGACATACCAATGAAGAATATTAAAAAAATAATGACCTTAGTTGCTTTTAGTTTGCTTGGTCTTGCTGGTATAGGTGTTTTCGTACTCGCTTGGACGTTCTCTTCTAATGTTATGCATCCCTCTTACATGTGCAGTGAAGAACACTTCATTTATTGCGGTGACCCCTCACAGCTAGACTTGGATTTTGAAGATGTTTCTTTTAAATCTGATGATGGCATGGTTTTAAGCGCTTGGTATGTGCCAGCAGATAAGGCGACCAAAGCGATTATTTTTGTCCATGGGCATGGCGCTGACAGGCGCGAAGGTATGCGCTGGTTTAAGGCCATGCATCAAGCAGGGTTTAATATACTGGCGTTGGACTTAAGAAATAGCGGTCAAAATATGCGCTCTTTTTCTTCGATGGGTTATTTTGAAAAGAATGATGTCAAAGCTGCTTTAGACTATTTACAGCAGCAAAAGAACACTCAAACCATGGGTATTTTTGGTACTTCGATGGGGGCTGCTACTGGCATATTGGCAATGGAAAAAGATACGCGTATTCAGGCTGGAGTGTTCGAGGCGGGCTGGGCAAATTTGAATGATCTTTACGCAGACATTATAACGCAACACATCGGGCTGCCAACGTTTCCTCTGTTACCTCTGATGACTTGGTTGTTAGAGCTGCGAACTGGAATGGATATGGATAGGGTTAATCCAGAGGAGCTGTTAGGCAATATTGCGCCGCGGCCAGTATTTATCATTCACTGTACCGGTGATAGCCTCATTGGTTTGTCTCATGGCGAACGAAATTATGCGGCAGCTAACGAACCTAAATTGTTTTGGCAGTCACCTTGTGAGATGCATGCCAGAGCATGGCAGTCTGATCCGGCTTACATTGAAAAGCGTGTAACCGATTATTACCGCGAGCACTTGTAGGCTGACTAATACCGTTAAACCACAATGACGGTAAGCGGTTTATTAATAATGTATGGGCTGAATCGAGGGTTAACGCTCACCTAACTCTTTATTTTCCCCTATCGGCTAACATTGTTAATTTTTAGACGCACTCTATACTGGATCAGAGATATTTTAGGTGACTAGCGTTCTAAACAAGGCGCTAACTAATGGAGGCAAAGATGTTGCGCTATCTTAAGAGTCATAGAAATATAGCTTTTTTACTAATGCTAATACTGTCCTTTCCGGTCAGTGCGATTGCGGCAAATAGCACTTCGACGCCCAATATTGTGTTGGTGGTGATGGACAATTTTGGCTATGGAGAAATTGGTCTCTATGGCGGGGGTGTTATCCGCGGTGCGCCAACACCTAATATTGATAGTATTGGGGTTGAGGGCTTCCAGCTCACCAATTTTAATGTCGAGGCAGAATGTACTCCATCTCGGTCAGCATTGATGACGGGTCGTTATGGTATTCGTACGCGACAAAACCCAGAGGGACCCCCTAGAGGCATTTGGTATGGTCTTACTCAGTGGGAAATTACACTGGCAGAGATGCTTTCAGATACAGGCTATGCCACTGGTATGTTTGGTAAATGGCACTTGGGTGATGCTAAGGGGCGCTACCCAACAGATCAAGGGTTTGATGAATGGTATGGTATTCCCAATTCCTCAGATCAAGCGTTTTGGCCTGATAGTGATAGTTTTCAGAAAGATGCGGGGGTGGAATTTACCCGTATCATGACCTCCAAGCGCAACCAGAAACCAAAAAAGCATGAGGTCTATGGCCGCGCCAAGCGCGCTACTATTGATCGTGAAATTACTGACCACGCATTAGATTTCATAAAGCGTAAAGCTAAAACTAAGCAACCGTTTTTTGCTTACTTACCTTATACACAAACCCACGAACCGGTTGATGCGCACCCTGACTTTAAAGGGAAGACGGGTAATGGTAGCTTTGCAGATGTGCTTGCTCAGACAGATACCTATGTAGGTGAGCTGCTAGCGTTGGTTGATAATCTTGGCCTGAAGGACAATACGATAATTATCTTCACCTCGGATAATGGACGCGAAGGCATTAAACGGTCATTTGGCTTCACGGGCCCTTGGCGCGGCACAATGTTTTCCCCTTATGAAGGATCCCTTCGGGTTCCATTTTTGATTCGTTACCCAGGTATTATTCCTGCCGGAAAAGTTTCAAATGAAATCGTCCATTTAATAGATATTTTCCCGACACTAGCTGAATTTGTCGGTGGAGAAATTCCTGAAGATAGAGTTTTGGATGGCGTTGAGCAGACACATTTTTTGATGGGCCACACTGAAAAATCTGCTCGAGAATCTGTAGTTATTTATATAGGCAATGAGCTGTTCGGTGTGAAATGGCGCAATTGGAAAATGCTACTCAAAGAGATTGATAAAAAGAGCTATGCGATTCAAAACATGGCTTATCCGTCTTTTTACAATCTCATTGTTGACCCAAAGGAGGAAGAACCAGAAAAGTTTTATCTTGATGATACTTGGGTAGAAACACCTCTTTATGAGGTTATGGAAGAGCACCTTCTATCGATAGAAAAAGACGTCGGTTCGCCTGTCGACTAATTGTCGGACTAAAGTCGTGGCCGACAGCACTATTAATCTGCAATAGTTTCCTTTCAGAGGCGTAGGGAAAGAATATGATTGTTAAAAAGTTAAGAGATAGAAATGGCTGGACTCAGGAACAATTAGCTGAATGTTGTGACTTAAATGTTAGGACTATTCAGCGTGTTGAGAGCGGGAAAAAAGCGAGTCTTGAAACATTGCATAGCCTTGCCTCTGTATTTGAAGTAGATATTTCAAAATTAACAGAGGAAATTACTGTGATAGATAAAGAAGTGGAAAATTGGAAAGTTTTACCTTGGTGGTTCAGAGCTAACATGTTTGGAATTTATAGAAAGCACACCGTTGTTTGGTGCGAATTAACTATGATGTTTGCTGGCCTTGTGTATTGGATTTTTTTTCAAGATACATCAATGGCCGTAATTTTGTTTCTAGGCGCATATATTACAGGCTGGATTGTCCGATACGGTGATAAAAAGGACGTTTGGTAGAGTGATATACAACTAACAAAAAGCCCGCATAAAGCGGGCTTTTCAGTGTGAAGGCAATAGGCTCAGTGCCTAAAGTGGCGCATGCCCGTAAACACCATAGCCATTCCGTGTTCGTCAGCAGCGGCGATCACTTCATCATCTCGCATTGATCCACCTGGCTGAACAATACAGCTTATGCCGGCTTGTCCAGCGTTATCAATACCATCGCGGAAGGGGAAGAAGGCATCAGATGCCATTACTGCTCCGACGACCTCAAGACCTGCATGCTCAGCTTTGATGCCGGCTATGCGTGCACTATTAATACGGCTCATCTGGCCGGCGCCGACGCCAACAGTTTGGTTGTTCTTAGCGTAAATAATAGCGTTAGACTTGACCATTTTGGCAACCTTCCAAGCAAACAACATATCGGTCATTTCACTCGCTGTAGGTACTCTTTTGGATACCACTTTGAGGTCTTGCGCAGTAATCATGCCGTTGTCACGGTCTTGAATGAGTAGGCCGCCATTGACGCGTTTGTAGTCAAAGTCTTGCGGACGCCGGTCGCCCCAAGTGCCGCACTCTAGTAGTCTAACGTTTTTCTTCGCGGCAACTACTGCCAAAGCATCAGCTGACACCGAGGGAGCAATAATGACTTCAACAAATTGTTTTGCGCAAATAGCTTCTGCGGTCTTGGCATCTAACTCACGGTTAAAGGCAATAATACCGCCGAAGGCTGATTCCGGGTCTGTGGCAAAAGCTTGATCATAAGCAGTCCCGATATCGGCCGCTACTGACACACCACAGGGATTGGCGTGTTTGACAATGACACAAGCGGGTTGATCAAACTGCTTTACGCATTCTAGAGCGGCATCAGTGTCGGCAATGTTGTTGAACGAAAGTTCTTTACCTTGTAGTTGTTTGGCGGTAGCCACACTGGCTTCGGTGGGGTTAGCCTCGGTGTAAAAAGCCGCCTTTTGATGAGGGTTTTCACCGTAGCGCATTTCTTGGGTTTTGAAATACTGAACATTAAATGTGTCAGAAAAATCGCGTGCGGTGTTGTCGGTATCGCGGGCACCAAAGTGGTTGGCGATCATGCCGTCATAACCTGCAGTATGTTCAAAGGCTTTCACCATCAGCGCGTAGCGAGTGTGGTAATCAAGCTGACCAGCATTGGCTTGCATCTGCTCAAGTACCCTGGCGTAGTCGCCGCTGTTAACCACAATAGCGACGTCTTTATGGTTTTTTGCAGCTGACCGAACCATGGTTGGGCCGCCGATATCAATATTTTCAATGGCGTTAGGCAATGTGCAATCAGGGTCAGCAACGGTCGCTGCAAACGGGTAGAGATTAACAATGACCATGTCTATAGGTTTAATCGAGTGCTCTGCCATCACTGCATCATCGGTGCCACGACGACCTAAAATACCGCCGTGCACTTTCGGGTGCAGGGTTTTAACACGGCCGTCCATCATTTCTGGAAAACCGGTGTAATCGGAGACTTCTGTAACATTAATATCGTTTTCTTGGAGCAGGCGAAAAGTTCCCCCTGTTGAAAGAAGCTCCACGTCCAGGGCACGTAAAGCGCGTGCAAAATCAATAATGCCATTTTTATCAGATACGCTAATAAGTGCGCGTGAAACTTTTTTAAGATCGCTCATGAAGTCCTCGGGTAGTTACAAAAGATCGTATTGTTTTAGTTTTTTGCGCAGCGTGCCTCGATTGAGGCCAAGTATTTCAGCGGCTTTACTTTGGTTATTTTTGGTGTATTCCAGCACTGCCATTAGCAGCGGCGTCTCTACCTCGGTCATCACTAAATCATAAAGATTGACGGTAGTTTGGCCACCCAAATTATCAAAATAACGATCCATCGCAGTGGCCACGCTTAAGCGCAGAGATTGTTGAGTATCGGTGATAGGTGTTCTTTGATCTAGACCGTATTCATCATTAATGGCTTGATTGATCTTTTGCAGTTCCAGAGACTTTTCGTTATTCATGCTACTTGTTCCTCACAGCGATAATCGAGGAAAAAGTCGTGTAGCAATTGCCTCTGTTGTTCGGTAGTTTCAAGAGTATTGAACTCTCTGGTAAAGTCTTTACCACCAGAAAGTGGGTTGATGTACCAACCTATGTGTTTGCGTGATATACGTAAGCCACCAGCTTCCCCATAGAACTCATGTAATGCGAGAAGATGTCCAGACATGACGCGCGAGCACTCTTCCATGCTGGGTGGTGCCAGCGGCTGACCATAGTTTAGAAAATGATTGATTTGATTAAATATCCAAGGGTTACCTTGGGCAGCACGTCCAATCATTACAGCGGCGGCGCCGGTATGATTGAGTACCTCAACCGCTTTTTGTGGGTCATTAATATCGCCATTGGCTAATACAGGAATTGATACCGCTTCAACGACCTGAGCAATAGTGTCGTATTCGACTTCGCCAACAAAGCGGCATGCTTTAGTGCGGCCATGAACCGCGAGTGACGCGATGCCAGCCTCTTCTGCTATTTTGGCAATAGTGACTGCGTTGCGATTTTGCCGATCCCAACCAGTGCGAATTTTGAGTGTTACCGGGACATCTACTGCTGACACCGTGGCTTTTAAGATATCACTGACTAATTCTGGATATTGTAACAATGCAGACCCGGCGGCTCGCTTACAGACTTTTTTGGCAGGGCAGCCCATGTTGATATCAATGATTTCTGCCCCCAACCCCACATTAAAGCAGGCTGCATCTGCCATCATTTGCGGATCATAGCCGGCAATTTGAACAGATCTAGGCGCAGGTTCATCACCAAATTGAACACGTTGACGTGACTTTCGTGTTGCCCAGGTATCTGGATTGGCCGCGACCATCTCTGAGACCACTAAACCTGCACCCATTTTTCGGCATAGTTGACGAAAGGGCAGATCAGTCACCCCAGCCATTGGCGCCAGCACGGTTTTGTTTTTGATCTTATAGGGGCCGATATTGAACAAGATAATGTAAGTCACTTAGCTAAATAGCGAACCATGATAACTGTTGAACGGTTGATTAAAAAGTGATCAATTGAAAAATATGCAGTTATTAATAGATTTGCGTTGATCGACAGCTTTGGTGCGTTAAAAAGTAGTCACTTAGGAGAGGCCTAATTTTTGCGCACTAAGCTGCGCCCACTCCGATTCAATAGCTGGTGAGAAGAATGTAAATTGTTCTGAATAGGGTGCTGAGACAGCGTCAATCTGGTTGTCTAAAAGCCCAGCAAGGCATAACAAACCCTTCGTTTTGGTCATGACACACAGTTTAGGAGCGAGAGAAATTAGTGGCGCGGCTAAAATATTGGCGATCATGACGTCTACTTGAAGATTGGCAGGAACATCATCGGGTAAATAAGTTATCAAACGATCAGAGGAAATGTTGTTGCGCTGCGCATTATCGCGACTGGCCAGCAGTGCCTGCGGGTCATTATCAACGGCAATAACTTGCTTGGCGCCAAGCAGAAGTGCGGCAATTCCTAAAATACCGGAACCGCAGCCGTAATCTATAACGGTCTTGCCGGATAAATCTTGCTGATCTAACCATCTTAAGCACAGGTGAGTGGTAGGATGACTGCCCGTGCCAAATGCTAACCCCGGGTCTAGACTTAAATTAACACCATTAGGATCCGGCGGTGCTATCCAGCTTGGGCATATCCAAAGACGCTCACCACATTTTAGCGGCTGGAAATGTTGCTTCCATTCCTGCGACCAGTCTTTGTCTTCAAGTTGTTTCCAGCGTTGTTTTGCTAAGCCAGGTAAATAGGCGACCAATTGCTCATCGATGATTTTGGTATCAGCCTCTGAAGAGAAGAGCGCGGTCATTACACAGTCATCCCACAATGGTGTTTCGCCCACTGCAGGTTCTAAAATAGGTTGGTCTGCGGCATCTTGTAGAGTCACTGATAGCGCGCCTACAGCCATTGCAGCGGTCTCAACAACTTCACTAAGCTGACGCGAACACGGAATAATAAGCTGAATCCACTGCATGATTAAGGTCGACTTTTCGGGGTGATGCTGCCTGTTGGACAGAGGCTATAAACCAAGTTTTTTTTCAAGATAGTGGATATTGACACCGCCTTTTTGAAAGGCTGGGTCTCTAACTAAATCTTCGTGTAAAGGAATATTGGTTTTGATGCCTTCAATAACCATTTCATCAAGTGCAATACGCATTCTTGAAAGCGCAGTGTCTCTGTCTTCACCAAATGTGATGAGTTTGCCAATCAAAGAATCATAATTAGGGGGAACGCGGTATCCATTATAAATATGTGAATCAACCCGAATGCCATTCCCACCCGGTGCATGATATGCCTCAATCGTTCCGGGCTGAGGCATAAAGTTCACTGGATCCTCAGCGTTAATTCTGCACTCGAAGGCGTGCCCGCGGAAAATAATATCTTCTTGTTTGAAGCTAAGTTCACGCCCGCCAGCTATAAGCAGTTGCTCCTTAACAATATCCACGCCGGTAATCATTTCTGAAACAGGATGTTCTACCTGCACGCGAGTATTCATTTCAATAAAGTAGAAGTGGCCGTCTTCATAGAGAAATTCAAAGGTGCCAGCACCACGATAGTTGATTTGAATGCATGCGTTGACGCAGCTGTCGAAAACCGCCTGCCGAGCATCTTCAGGAATTCCCGGTGCAGGCGCTTCTTCTAATACTTTTTGATGGCGACGCTGTAGAGAACAATCTCGGTCACCTAAATGAATCGCATGGCCTTGGCCGTCCGCAAGAATTTGTACTTCAACATGGCGAGGATTCTGTAGAAATTTCTCCATGTACACAGTGCCATCGCCAAAGGCAGCAGCGGCTTCGGTTTTAGTAATACTTATTGCGTTAATCAGCGCACTTTCTTCGTCAACAACCCGCATGCCACGACCACCACCACCTGCGGCCGCTTTAATAATAACGGGGTAACCGATTCTATTAGCTGTTTGACGCAGCATAGTTGGGTCATCACTTAATGGGCCGTCAGAGCCAGGAACAGTGGGAACACCAGCCGCTTTCATGGCTTTAATCGCAGCCACTTTGTCGCCCATAATGCGAATTGTGTCGGCGGTGGGGCCTATAAATACAAAACCACTCTTCTCGACCTGCTCTGCAAAGTCAGCATTTTCAGCCAAAAAACCATAGCCGGGATGTACACCCTCTGCGCCGGTAATTTCCATGGCGCTAATAATCGCGGGCACATTCAAATAACTCTGTATCGACGGATTGGGGCCGATGCAAATGGCCTCATCAGCTAACTTGACGTGCTTAAGTGCAGCGTCAATTTTTGAGTGGACAGCGACCGTTTTTATATCGAGTTCTTTACAAGCCCGGAGTATTCTTAAGGCAATTTCGCCGCGATTGGCGATAAGCACTTTTTCCAACATAATTCAGGTTCCGAGTGCAGTTAAATAATTGTGAAAAGAGGTTGATCAAATTCGATGGGTTCACCGTCTTCAACTAAGATCGCACCAATTACACCCGCTTTGTCGGCTTCGATTTGATTCATCATTTTCATTGCCTCGATGATACATAGAACATCGCCTGGCGAGACAGCTTGGCCAACACTCACAAAGGCTGGTGACCCAGGAGCTGGCGACGCATAAAAGCTTCCTACCATAGGTGAGTTAATAGTATGACCTGCTATAGGCTCATTGCTGATAGCTACTGCGGCAGGGGCTGCCAGGGGTGCAGCCACCATTGGAGCGGCCATCATTGGTTGTGCTGCGTAGGCAGCGGCCGGAACACCGCGGCTGATACGGACAGAATCCTCACCTTCGGTTATTTCTAGCTCATTAATATTTGACTCTTCTAACAGCTCAATGAGCTTCTTAACTTTACGGATGTCCATACTAGTCTCTCAATCTGTGTTTATTGATCTAATGTGTTTAGTGCCGCTTGCAATGCGAGCTCATAGCTTTTAATTCCGAAGCCACAAATTACACCCAATGCGATGTCTGAAAAATACGAATGATGCCTAAATTCTTCCCGAGCATACACATTTGAAAGATGCACTTCGATAAATGGAATAGCTACACCCAGCAATGCATCGCGCAGAGCAACACTTGTGTGTGTAAAGGCACCAGGGTTAATGATAATAAAATTGACGCCATCTTTAGCAGCATCATGGATGCTTTGGATCAGTTCGTGTTCAGCATTACTTTGCTGCGCATCTAACTGATGGCCAGCGCTCTGTGCCTGCTCAATAAGTCGGTTATTGACGGTTTGTAGGGTTTCTCCGCCGTATATTTCCGGTTCGCGAGTACCCAGCAAGTTAAGGTTGGGACCGTGAAGTAGTAATAATTTAGCCATGAGACGCTCCGTTCCTAAAGCAACAAAGCATGAGTCTGCACTAAAAACAATAAACTGTCTATGGGAAATAGATAAAACTGATTTTCGACGAAATTAGAGGAATTTGCTGATTATTTTGTGCACTTTTAAGGATGATGCTGTTTTAAGCGATGCAGTTAAAGCGACGTTTACAGCATTTAGCCACAGAATGTAGACTAAATAACGCTTTTTTAACTAAAATCTCCTAATTTCGGGAAAGTTCGCCGAAATAACTCATAAAATCCCAAAACCTAAGATTTTGCCTTATTTAAGGCATTAATGACCGTACTCTCAAGTAGAATTTGCGGTAAAACCTCTGGCGATCCCTGACCAGCGGGATAGACCAAATACAAAGGCACGCCACTGCGCTGAAATTGGTTGAGTAGTTTGGTGATTTCTGGATCATTATTAGTCCAATCACCTTTTAGGTAGGTAATTCTATTGTCTTCCAGTAGTTTATAAAAGCTATCAGTGAAGGCCACGCGCTCATTAGCAAGGCAGGTAATACACCAATCAGCCGTCAAATTGACAAAAATCGGTTTGCCCGCTTGGTTTAGCTCCGCAAGGCGCTGAGCCGAATAACTTTCCCAAAGAGGGGGTTCACTATCTTTGGAAATAGTAAGAACGGGTATTGTCAGTGCGGCGATTAAGCAAGCGGCAGCGAAAACATTGGCCGGTGTAAAGTCAGTAGCTTTTTTACCGCTTGATTGACGTAATTTGGTCAACCACATGGCCATGGCGACAAGAATAATACCTAGCACAG
>Ga0206130_10000422_pt1 | contig 72379 bp, 69 predicted proteins | sample Helgoland_Spring_9_FD_148637 | JGI IMG/M metagenome (GOLD analysis project Ga0206130, IMG submission 148637) | Pelagic subsurface seawater microbial communities from Kabeltonne, Helgoland, North Sea - Helgoland_Spring_Bloom_20160512_1 | ecosystem: Environmental > Aquatic > Marine > Epipelagic ... | reverse complement strand
CATGCATTATTGACGCAGGAAACTGGGAAGGCGACACCCTCACCGAAGATTTGGACCTGAGCTACAGAGCCCAGTTGAAAAATTGGAAATTCAAATATTTAGAAGACGTTGAAACCCCTTCAGAGCTACCCGTAGTAATGAGTTCTATTCGTTCACAACAATTTCGGTGGAATAAAGGAGGGGCAGAAAATTTTCAGAAAATGGTGAAGAAAGTCGTTCGATCTAAGAACATAAAGCTTTCTACCAAACTACACTCTGTTTTACATTTACTCAACAGCACCATGTTTCTAAATGTATTTTTTGTTGGGGTTCTAAGCATCCCAATGTTGTATATCAAAAACGAGTGGGGTCACCTGAGTCTGTATTTCGATCTTTCCAGCTTCTTTATTGTAAGCACGCTAATCTTCTTTAGTTGTTACTGGGTGCTTTATAAATACAAAAAAGGCGGTGGGTTGCATAATTTTTTAGACTATGTCAAACTTTTTTTTACCTTCTACACCGTTGCTATGGGGTTTTCGTACCACAACTCCCTTGCGGTTTTAGAAGGACACCGTGGGAAAAGAAGTGATTTTATTCGAACGCCAAAGTTCAACATTAAGACCCTAAAGGATTCTTGGAAAAAAAAGAAATACACCTCCAAAAAAATCTCGAAAAATACGCTAGTAGAAGGGCTTCTAACACTTTACTTTTTATTTGGTATGTACAGTGCTTTTGTGGTAGGAGAAGCAGGTGATTTTGGATTGTTCCCGTTTCATCTGATGCTCTTTATTGGGTTTGGATTTGTATTTATAAATTCATTTAAAACTCAGGGCTGATGATTGGTGGGAGAAGCTTCAAAAAGGTTCTCCAGGTCACACCAATACTATTGAGTGTGTTGGGATACTATTTCATGGGCTTTGAAGTTGATCGCGCACAGAGCCTCATCCTCATTCCACTTTACCTAAGCCTTTTCTTTTGCAGTTACCCTTTAATTTTTAAAAGCAACTCTTTAAAACAAATATTCGGAATTGGGATACTATTCCGCTTAATTTTCCTTTTATCGACTCCCCTACTATCCCAAGATTTTTTTCGATTCCTATGGGACGGAATGCTTTTGTCGAACGGACTAAATCCCTATGAGGCAACTCCAGATCTTCTCAATCAAACTGCTCCCTTATTCTCAACTCCAATTAGTCAAGAACTCTACAAGGGCATGGGCGTCCTTAGTGCAGAACACTATTCAAATTATCCTCCAATAAATCAATTGGGTTTTTACCTTGCCTCAATCATTGGCGGGAATTCTATACTTGCAAATATCATCAGCATTCGGGTGCTGTTGATTTTATCAGATTTAGGTATATTTTGGTTTGGAATAAAATTACTAGACTATTTAAATCGCTCCAAAAAAAGAATTGGACTCTATTTTCTAAACCCATTGATTATTGTTGAATTGACAGGGAATTTACATTGGGAAGGCTTTATGGTATTCTTTTTTATTTTCGGATTATATTTGATTTTTGTAAAGAATCAATGGAAATGGGCTACAATTCCAATGGCTATTTCTGTTGCTAGCAAACTTATCCCTCTTCTTATATTGCCCTTGTTCTGGCGCTTTTTAAAGCCAAAAAAAGGCATGCTCTTTGGCCTCCTTATTCTTCTGTTTTTGTTCCTGTTTTTCGTCCCATTTTTCTTAGGAGCTGACAACCTAAGTCATTATCTCAACACCCTCGGTCTCTGGTTCAATCGCTTTGAATTTAATGGAAGTCTATACTATGTGATTCGAGCGATTGGATATGAAGTAAAAGGATATAACATCATTCGAAAATTAGGATCAGTATCGCCCTACATTATATTGGGGATCGTTGCAGTTTTTACATTTATCAGAAACAACAAAACTCCGCAAGTATTATTAACTGGAATGCTGTTTTGCCTAAGTTGTTATTTCTTTATTGCGACTACAGTACATCCTTGGTATATTGTATCCTTGGTAAGTCTTGCGATATTCACCAACTACAGCTATCCCCTGATCTGGAGCGCCCTGGTAGTTCTTAGTTATGCTACCTATGGAAATCCTGATTTTAATGAAAATTACTGTTTAATCGGCCTACAATACGGGATTGTATATGGTGTTTTTCTTTTAGAATTGATCCAAAGAAAAAACTTACTTCATCATTTTAAATAGGTTGATTTCGCGCTCATTAAGATGTCTCCACTTTCCGCGAGGTAAATCCTTTTTAGTCAAATGAGCATAGACAACACGATCAACCTGCTCTACCTTATAACCCAACTTTTCAAAGATGTGAAATATAGCGCGGTGGCGTTCTGTTGATAATTCAACTCCGATTTTACGTTTGGTTTCTCCACGGATAAAACTCACTGCTTCAACATGGATTTTGTCAAATTTGTCAACGACAACCCCATCACGGATTTTCTCAAGATCCGACTGAACTAAATTCTTGTCTAAAACAACTTGAAAAACTTTATTTACTCCACGAGTTGGGTTTTTAAGTTTGATCTTAAGCTCAGTGTCATTTGTAAACAAAAGTAAACCTGTAGAAGTACGATCCATCGAATTCACGGGATCAATACGGTAGGAAGTTGCATTATCAATAAGCTCCATTACGTCTTTCTTGTAGGTGCCTTTTTTAACAGAAGCGAGAAAGCCCTTGGGCTTATTTAGCAATACATAAGCGGGTTTATCAGAAACAATTCGCCTTCCGTCATAACGTACATCATCACCCGGTTGTACCTGATACCCCATTTCAACAACAATTTTCCCGTTAATTTTCACCATTCCCATGGCGATATACATATCTGCTTCTCGACGAGAACAAATCCCAGAATTAGCAATAAACTTGTTTAATCGAGTTGAACTCGCTGTTTTTTTCGGGGAAGGCTTGTCTGACTTTGATACCATAGCGTGCGTTTGAAAACTGTTTGAACTTAGAGTGGAAACCGAACCAATACGATGCTCAGTATTCCGGCTACAATAAGAGCTTTTAATAAATTATGCAGCCAAAGATACGTCTTTTGAGCCGGGGATCTCCATAAGATCAAAGCGATGAGTAATAAAAAAGGAATTGTGATTACAAAGTAGTACCACATACTATTCAAAACCTCTTTCTGATCCAAAAGTAAAGCAATTGGAATGAACGTAAGTAGTACTAAAAAGGACAATAATATCTTTGTAGTTCGTTCTCCAAAAACAACAGCAATGGTTTTGTAGCCTCGAACCCAATCCCCCTTAAAGTTTTCTAAATCCTTGATGAGGTCCCGAATCAAGACAATTAAAAACAAAAAACTAGCGTGATAAAAAACAAGGCTAGAGAAGTTTTTAAAATAGAGTGTAATCGCGAAAAAAGGGATGACCGCCAACACAACGGCAAAAACATTACTTGCCCAAAAATGTTTTTTAAGCAAATGACTATAGAGCCAGATTCCAAAAATATAGGCTAGAAAAAAAGGAACCGTGCGCATAGAAACTAAGGCCGATAAAATCAGAGTAAGTGCATTTAGCACAGCATAACAAAAAAGCTGAAAAGAAGCTGGAACTCGGTGTTCTAATAGATATTTATGCGGACGATTGATTTGGTCCTTCTCCGCATCATAAAAATTATTGATCAAGTAACCTCCCGCTACAGCGGCGGAGGTAGCAAGAACCAACATCAGCAGTTTGGAGTCAAAAAGGATGTGCCTCCAGTTGCTGTGTGGTGCAAAAATATACCGTGCACTGAGATATTGTGCTACAATAATAGTAGTTAGCGTATAGCCACGAACTGAAGCAAATAATGCTAAAATTTGAATTCCAAAGCTGTTGATATGTTGTTTTTTGAAAAGCATGGCTTTTCTAGAAATTATAGACTACTTCTATTCGATGCCCTTGCAATGCTTTCTGCGCTTTTTCAAAATCCTGAGCAAACCCTAGGATATATCCGCCGCCGCCAGATCCACACAATTTAAGATAGTAATCATTCGATTCAATTCCTTGTTTCCACAATGCCCGGAATTCTTCCGGAATCATGGGTTCAAAATTATGAAGTACTAAATTCGATAATTGCTTAATGTTTGAAAAAAGAGAAATTATATTGCCTTTTAAAAAGTCATCAACACAAGCATCTGTATAATTAATGAACTGATCTTTCATCATTTTGCGAAAGGGTTCTTGCTTCATGTTCTCCATAAAAATGGAAACCATTGGAGCAGTTTCTCCAACAATACCGCTATCCAATAAAAAAACAGCACCCTTACCTTCTGGGTTTTGAGATGGAATCCCCGTTGGTTCAATATGATATTGTGAATTGATTAAAATAGGTAAACTCAAATAGCTGTTCAATGGATCAAGGCCCGAAGATTTTCCATGGAAAAAAGATTCCATTGCCGCAAAAACAGTCTTGAGGTGTTGTAACTTTTCTTTGGTTAAATTCTCTAAAACGGTAATCTTATCCAATGCATACTGATCGTAAATTGATGCTACCAGCGCACCACTACTACCAATACCATAGCCCTGCGGTATGCTGCTGTCAAAATACATATTGTTTTTTAAGTCAGATTCAAGACGGATCCAGTCGAACGAAACAATGGTTTCGGGAAGCGTCTTTAAATATGCGCAAAAAGCAATGAGTTTTTGGTGGGAATCTAAGGTCTCTGGATCGTTGGATGTTTTTAGAGCGCCTCTATAAAAATTATAGGGAATGGATAATCCTTTGGAATCTTTGATGATTCCATATTCTCCGAAGAGTAAAATTTTAGCGTAGAACAAAGGACCTTTCATGTGACTTCAAAGTTATAGTTTTTTGGCGCCATTACCAATTTGATCTTCAATGAATTGATTCTTTTGACAGTAGCCAGCCAATTCTTCTTTTATAAATTTAAGAACCGTACTTTTTTCTGACTTCGGATAAAGCAAATGAACATTGGCACCCGCATCGAGTGTAAAGCACAAGGATGACTGCGTTTCTTCTCGATAAGCCCAAACTTTATTTAAAACTTGCAAGGTGTTGGGGTGCATAAGAATAAAATAGGGCTTTGATGCCATCATCAAGGCGTGAAGAGTCAAAGCCTCTGACTCCACTAAGGCAATAAAGGCCGGAAGGTCTCCCGTTGCTAAAATTGTTTTTAGGTCTTTGATGTTTGTCCGCGCTTGCTCAAATCGAGTTGCTGCATAAGGATGATTCTTCATCAAGTTATGACCAAGCGTACTGCTGACCTTTTTTTGACCTTTGTCGATTAACAAAATAGTATCCTGATAATCCCAAAAAACAGGGTGCAACTCAGAAGACAAAGGTGTTCCATACAAGTCCGAACTCCCTTCGATCACATCCGAAACTCCCCAACTCACCATTGGTCCTTGGATACTGCGTGCTGCACTTCCAGATCCTAAGCGCGCTAAAAAAGAAGCTTTCTTTAAAAAATAAGCCTCAGACATTGTTGGGTTTCCTGCTTTTTCAATGGACATGATTCCGAGTGCGAGTGCACTCATACCAGAAGCAGATGAGGCAATTCCACTACTATGAGGAAATGAATTACTACTTTCGATAGTAAGGTGATGATTTTTTACAAAGGGCACATAAGGTGCTATTCGTTCTAGAAAAACTTCAATCTTAGGATGAAAACTCGGAGTAGGTTCTCCTTCAAAAGTAAAGTCGAAAGAAAATTTAGATGACTGATTTTCTTTGGGCTTATATGCTACTAAAGTTTGCGTAACACATTGTGACAAAGTGAAACTTAAGGAAGGATTTTGTGGATATTGAGCTCCAAATTTACCCCAATACTTTACTAAAGCAATATTGCTTGGCGCTTCCCATTTAGAAGAACCAGAAGCTACTAATTCACTTTTTTGAATAAAATCTTTCTCACTGTCCATAGGGTACAAAGATAATGGATTCGTACATGACAAGAAAGCGATTTGCCATTCGGAATTTCGTATCTTAGTTTTTGATTTTATTTTTATGAAAACCAAAAACCAAAAAAGAGTTGCCATCCTTTTTTCCATAGTCGTCTGCTTGATTATTGGCGGGATCGCTGGAAACGTCACACAATCGGCTATTCCAGTTTGGTATTCAAACCTCAACAAACCTTTCTTTACTCCGCCAAACTGGCTTTTTGGTCCCGTATGGACGCTTTTATACATTCTTATGGGCTGGTCTGCAGGATGGATTTGGTCCTTTGGAAGTCACCACAAATGGGTAAAAACAGCACTGTATCACTTCGGATCTCAGCTGACTTTAAACGCAATGTGGTCCTTAGTTTTTTTTGGTTTAAAAAATATTCTCGGTGGCCTCATTATCATTCTAGTTCTGCTCATCTTAGTGTTTTTAACCATCAAATGGTTTAAAGTTGTTAACAAAAATGCAGCTTATTTACTCTATCCCTATTTTGGCTGGTTGCTGTATGCCACAGCACTGAATATGGGGGTTTTTGTCTTAAACTAATTTTAATTTATTCACTAGTTGTTAGGGTTACCCAAAAGCGTAGGTTGTTGAAAAGTAAGCTTTTAGAGTGTCATTTGAGAATGTATCTTTAAAGAGTATAACCTTAAATCATTCTTAATTATGTTTTCAAGATCAAATGTATTGGGAACCCTTTCGGGTTTTGTTATTCTATTTTTTCTTGGCTATTTATATTATGATATTCTTGCCAATGACTTTATGAAGGAAGCCAGCAATCAGGCAATTTCAAAAATACCTGCAGATATGTTCTATTTAAGCTTAGGGTTACTCATTCAAGCTTTTAGCATGTCTACCCTTTACCAAAAACTGACAGGAAAAGATGCTAATCTTAGTTCTGGATTTAAATTTGGCGCATGGATAGGCGTCCTCGTTGGATTCGGAATGGGATTTGTTTGGTACGGCACTGCAGACATTTACACCCTTAATGGGCATCTGGTAGACGCAGTTTGGTCAGTAGTATTTTACGGAATAGTTGGTGCCGCAATTGGATGGACGCAACAAAAAATGAATTAAGCCTCTTTATCGAATTCTTTCTGGAAAATCTGTTATTAGAGCATCGACGCCCATGGTAATCATTCGCTCAATATCTTCAGGTTCGTTTACAGTCCAAGGATAAACCATAAAGCCTGCCTCATGTATTTTTTCAATATTTACATGGGTTAGGCTTTTGAAGTCTGGATTGATCGCAAATGCATCTAATCGTTTTGCGACAGGAATTGCATCGATTGGATCATCTTCTGTCAACACAGCGATTGCAACTTTTTTATTTACGCTATAAAATTGGTCCAATTCATTCCAATCGAAAGAAGAAATGAAAACATTCTTTGCTTCCCAATTTGAAGTTTTAAAATAGTGCTCGATCAGCTCAGAGGTTAAAACGGCAGTTTGTGATCCTTTGAGTTCAATATTCAATTGAATTTTTCCGTCTATAAGGTCCATTACCTCTGTCAACGTAGGAATGGGTTCTTTTCCCAAAACACGGAATTGTTTTATTGAATCTAAAGACATTTGCACAATATAACCCGTACCGTTGGTAAGTACGTCTATGGTCTTGTCGTGAAAAACGACCAATTCGCCTGTAGCGCATCGGAAGATGTCAATCTCAACTCCATCGACACCGAGTTCCATTGCTTTGCTGATTGAGGCTAGCGTGTTTTCTGCAACATGACCACGTGCCCCTCGATGCCCAAAAACCAGTATCTTAGCATCTGGGGCTTGACATGAAGAAAGAAAAAGTGTCATTAGCAGGAGTTTTATAAGGTTTTGCATCAAAATACTTATTTAGTTAAAATCCAAAATTCCCAGGGTCGCATTCGATGTTCATAGGTGTCCGAAAGAATTTTTGTTTTTCCGTCTTCAAATCGATTTTTGTCATTGGAGATAACTCACTCACCACAGGAGCAGAAGGATTGTCGCAAGCGACAAATAGAATCGTAAACAAAATAAAAAATATGCTTTTCATTTTAAGAGATTTTGACTCAAGATAAACTAAATCCTAGAAAAACGTATCAGTTGATGAAGTTATCAGCTACTCCTGTGGAGCAAGTTGCACTTTCAAGCCCTCCAAATCTGCAGCTATATGGATTTGACAGCCCAAGCGGCTGTTTTCTTGAACGTGAAATGCTTCGGATAACATTGCCTCTTCATCCTCCGACTTTTCAGGGAGAATAGAATCGGAAAGCACATAGCATTGACATGAAGCACACATTGCCATGCCGCCGCAGGTTCCTTCAACTGGAAGCTCATATGCTTTACAAACCTCCATTAGGTTCATTGCCATATCTGTTGGGGCTTCAACCTCATGGGTTTGCCCTTCTCTATCGATGATACTAATCTTTATATCCTGACTCACACTATTCTTTTACAATTACGCTTCTATGTTAACGACTTCTTCAATTTGGGGAACATGTTTTTTAATTGTCATTTCAACTCCCGACTTCAGTGTCATCTGATTTACTGAACAACCTACACAAGCCCCTTGCAACTGCACGCTTACAATCCGATCGTCTTCAATGGAAACCAATGAAATATCGCCACCGTCAGCAGCTAAAAAAGGGCGAATTTCGGCTAGTGCAATAAGTACTTTTTCTTTAATTTCAGTAGATTCCATAGCTTATTTTTTTACGGCTGAACAGCCAGACATTGTTGTTATTTTTACTACCTGAGTTGGGGGTAATGTTTTGTTTCGATCGACAACTTGAGCAACCATGTTCTGAGTGATCAAATGAATTGCATCGGCTACGGCACTATCTTCTTGAAGTGCTGCAGGTCTTCCTACATCTCCAGCCTCACGAACACTTTGTACCAAAGGAATTTCACCTAAAAAAGGAACTTGAGTATCTTCTGCTAAGTTCTTTGCACCTTCTTTTCCGAAGATATAATACTTATTGTCAGGCAACTCTTTTGGAGTGAAATAGGACATATTCTCTACAATTCCTAAAACTGGAACTTGAATGCTTTCTTGTTGAAACATAGCGATACCTTTTCTGGCGTCGGCTAGGGCTACATTTTGTGGCGTACTAACAACTACGGCTCCACTGATTGGAAGTGATTGAACAATACTCAAGTGAATATCGCCAGTACCCGGAGGCAGGTCAATCAATAAAAAATCGAGTGTTCCCCAGGCTGCATCAAAAATCATTTGATTGAGCGCTTTGGATGCCATAGGGCCACGCCAGATAACAGCCTGGTTGGGTTCTGTGAAAAAACCTATGGATAGTACTTTAACACCGTAATTTTCAATCGGCTCCATTTTTGATTTCCCATCAACGTTTATAGAAAGGGGTCGCGCGCCCTCCATATCCATCATTGTTGGAATTGAAGGTCCGTAAATATCCGCATCTAAAATTCCAACCTGAAATCCCATTTGAGATAAAGTAACTGCAATATTAGAGGTCACAGTAGATTTACCCACACCACCTTTTCCAGAAGAAATCGCAACAATTGAACTGATTCCATTGATTGGTTGTCCTTTAATTGGAGCATCTGCTTTAGGGGGAGCTTCAACCGTTATGTTGATTGTTATTTTTGCTTTTTTATATACCTGAGCGTGGATGCTTTTTAAAATCTCAACCTCAACTTTTTTACGGGCTTGAAGGCTCGGATTTTTAAGCACAAGATCGATAACAACTTCATCTCCAAAAACATTGATGTTTTTGAGAGCTCCACTTGCTACTAGGTTTTGTCCCTCTCCTGGAGCGCTAAGTCCTTCGAGAACTTCTCGTACTGCCTGTTTTGATATATTCATTTAGGTTTCCCTTTTTTATATTGATTCTAAATTACAAATATACTGTTCTAATCTGAGATGATGAAGGTTTCTAAATCTTATGTTAGCGGTGGTAAATGGTCTGCAGGATTCCATAAGCATTGATCGAAATGGAGTATTTTATTTTCTTTAACCCCAATCCCTTCGCTTTCCAATAATTGTTGCATCAAATTAGTTCCTTCGAAATGTTGTTTTCCTGTCAGCAACCCCAATCTATTGACAACTCGATGCGCTGGAACATCTTCCTTTATGTGCGAAGCATTCATGGCCCAACCTACCATACGAGCACTTTGAGGAGAGCCCAAGTAACGTGCTATTAAACCATAGGAGCAAACACGACCGTGGGGAATCTTGCGAACCACCTCGTATACACGTTCAAAGAAATTAAGCTCCGTAGCGGCCATTATCAGGGAAGGTTAAATTTCAAGTAGGTGATCGGTTTCTTTTGTTCCAAGTATATACTTTCGTAATAGGTTTGGATAGCAGTCGCCTCCTTTGGCGCATAGGCGTTGGTGTATAAATCGTGGTGGGCGTATGCAACTTCAATACCCATGCCCTCCAATAAGCCCAGCGTATACCCATGCATATATTCACTATCTGTTTTTAGATGGATATATCCTTCTGGCTTGAGAATGGTTTTGTATTTGGCTAAAAACTGTGGGTTGGTTAAACGGTGCTTTGTTCTCTTAAATTTTATTTGTGGATCAGGAAAAGTAATCCAAATTTCATCGATCTCATTCTCAGTAAACAAATCCGTAACCAATTCAATTTGTGCACGAATAAAAGCAACGTTTGTAAGCTCAAGTTCCAATGATTCTTTGGCACCCGCCCAAAAACGAGCCCCTTTCAAATCAATACCAATAAAATTTTTACTTGGATGTTCTTGTGCTAAGTAAACCGTATACTCTCCTTTTCCACAGCCTAACTCCAAGACAATGGGGTTGTCGTTTTTAAAAAAATCTTTATTCCAATTTCCTTTTAGAGTAAACTTCTTTTCAACCAGTTCCTCCCGAGTTGGTTGAATCACATTCTTAAACGTTAAGTTTTGATTGAATCGCTTTAATTTATTTTTACTGCCCAAGGTGTGTTTATTTTGGGTATAAAAATAAGTAATCTATACGAATTATAGCGGGCTATTTATTTTGTTTTAGTAAGTGAAAAAGAAAACTCAGACCCAACTCCAAAAGTACTTTGTACATAGATTTTTTCTTGATGGGCTTCAATCAAATGCTTCACAATTGCAAGACCCAATCCAGAGCCTCCCTCGTCTCTATTCCGAGCCTTGTCTACGCGATAAAAACGTTCAAACAAGCGAGGAATGTGTTCTTCTTCAATTCCTCTTCCATTATCAATAATACGGACCAATATTTTTTGTTTACTTAAAACACCTATTGAAACTTCAGTTGTTCCTCCAGAAACCCCGTATTTCAAAGAATTAATAACGAGGTTTGTAATTACTTGTGATATTCTTTTTCGATCGGCTAACACCCACAACTCATCTAAGTCTATCGGCTTATCAAAAAGTAGTGTGATGTTTTTTTCTTGCGCTCTAATTTCCAAAAGCCCTATAACTTCCTCAATCAAAGCATATAGATTGAAACATTCCGTTTCGATCGAAGAAATTCCAGCTTCGAATTTGGTGATTAAATCCAGATCCGTGACAATATGATTCAAGCGATCGACCCCTTGTGCTGCTTTTCGCAAGTATTTCTTTCGAAGCGCTTCATCTTCTGCTGCTCCATCTGCTAGGGTAAGAATATAACTTTCGACAGTAAAAAGGGGTGTTTTCAATTCATGAGCGAGGTTTCCAATAAATTCTTTTCTATAGTTCTCTTTTCCTTTGAGCAATTCGATTTCTAACTTACTCTCTTCGGCAAACTCTTGAATACTCTTTGTTAGCGATTGTGCATCTCGCTTCAATAATTCTTTACTTAGAGGAATTCCATCGGAGTAGAACGCATCGTATAGTGCTTTAACTTTTGAAAAAATATAATATTCGTTCTGGTATTGTATTAGGAAAAAACTAAACGAAAAAAACAAGAAAAAGCCACCCAATAGGATCAAAATCGGATATTCTGATTTGAACGTGAAGCCCTCAGAAAGATAGAGCAACCCACCAATGAGTAGCGCTCCAAATAGATTAATGAAGAGCGTAATAAAAAAAGCGGTCTTAAACCTTTTGAAGAAGTGTATCAATTGTTTTCGTTAATGACAAATTTGTATCCTACGCCTTTAATTGTTTTGAAATAAGCATTACCCATTTTCTCACGCAACTTTCGGATGTGAACATCAATAGTTCGGTCTCCTACGACAACATCATTTCCCCAGACGGCTTCCATGATTTTCTCCCGTTTAAAAACTTTATCTGGCTGTGAAGCTAACAAACGAAGCAGCTCAAATTCTTTTCTTGGGAAAGACATCTTCTCCCCTTTCAAAACAACCTTATATTCGTCTATATTGATCGTCAAGTCGCCTTGTATAATCTCCGAATTGGTTTCATTTTTAGTGAAGCGACGCAACAAAGCACTTACTTTTGAATTCAGCACTTTAGGTTTTATAGGCTTGTTTACATAATCATCGGCGCCTACATCAAAGGCTGCTAAATGAGAATAGTCTTCGGATCGTGCAGAAAGAAACATGATGATTGTATCTTCAAAACGAGAATCTTTTCTGATATTTTCACAGGCTTCAATACCATCCATCACAGGCATCATGATATCTAAAATAATCAAATGTGGGATTATTTTACCCGCCTGGACCAAGGCTTCTTTTCCATTAGCTGCTGAAAAAACCTGATACCCCTCTTTGCTTAGATTATAGGTCAAGATTTCAATTATATCAGGTTCGTCGTCGACTAATAAAATTTTAATACTACTCTTTTCCATGTTTGATTGATGGCGTTAATGAATCTTACAATTACTAAACCTATGATCCATCAAATTTAAGGATAAAAACAACTGCTTTCAACTTCTTAATAATTTGTTCACATTGGAAATAAACCCTGTCTTTATGCGCTATAAAATCAATAACTTTGCGATCATGAAAGAAAGGGTCATTAATTTCTGGGAAATCGAATCAAATGCTGATTTTGAATTGTGTGCTAGACAAACATTTCACCATCAATATGAGCATAATTCAGTTTACCGATCCTACTGTGATTTAATTCACTTCAACCCCGCTGATCTAAAATCCATAAAAGACATTCCCTTCCTCCCCATCCGTTTTTTCAAATCCCATGATGTTAAAAGTTTTTCGGAGCCAGAGGCCATAATATTTACCTCAAGTGGAACAACAGGTACTGAGACTTCTAAGCACTACCTCAAGGAGCTTGACGGCTATGAGAAAAGTTTTACCAAGGCATTTAACTACTTTTATGGTGATCCAAAAGAAATGGTGATCCTAGCCTTACTTCCTTCCTATCTTGAGCGCCAAGGCTCGTCGTTAATTTATATGGCTGATCGTTTAATCCAAGACAGTTGTCATCCTAAAAGTGGTTTTTACCTTGACAATTTAGAGGAATTGAAAACGGTTATTGAAGCCTTAGAAGCTGCACAACAACCAACACTTTTATTGGGAGTAAGTTTTGCGCTACTCGACCTAATTGAGCACTACCGTTTTAATCTAAAGTACACCCTAGTCATGGAAACGGGAGGAATGAAAGGGAGACGGAAAGAGCTGATCCGTGAAGACTTGCACCAGCAACTTGCAGCTGGTTTTGGAGTAGAACACATTCATTCTGAGTATGGTATGACCGAACTTTTGTCTCAAGCTTACTCCAAAGGAGCAGGCCTTTTTAGCTGTCCGCCTTGGATGCAGGTTTTTACAAGAGACACTACCGATCCCTTCACTAGCCTAATAGAGGGAATGATGGGAAGCCTCAATATTATGGATTTGGCCAACCGTGAATCTTGTTCTTTTATAGCGACACAAGACTTGGGTCGCCTTCATCCAAAAAACCAATTTGAGGTTTTAGGAAGAGTAGATCAGTCCGATATTCGTGGATGCAACCTCTTGGTTTACTAAACGAAATTTAAAATGAAATAGGTTTTTTTTCCGCGTTGAAGTAGAACATAACGCTCGTTAATTAAATCTTGACTCGTTATTTTATAGGTTTCCTGAACTTTGGCTTTATTCACCGAGATTGAATTTTCTTTGAGTGCACGTCGTGCTTCTCCGTTGGATTTCAAAAACTGACTTTCAGCTGCTAAAGCTGCAATAATATCGACACCTTCTTCAAGACTATCTAGGGTAAGTTCTGCCTGCGGAACACCTTCAAAAACATCTAAAAAAGTAGCACCATCCAAACTCTTCAAATCCTCTGAAGTAGATTTTCCAAATAAAATCTGAGATGCTTTTTGGGCATTATTCAAATCTTCTTGAGAATGCACCAATAATGTCACTTCGTTTGCTATCCGATTTTGCAATACGCGCAGGTGAGGTGCTTGGTTGTGTTCTTCAATTAAAGTACGGATTTCATCTTCACTTAAAAACGTAAAAATCTTGATGTAGCTCGCTGCATCTTCGTCAGAAGCATTCAGCCAATATTGATAAAATTTATAGGGAGAGGTACGGCTTTTGTCCAGCCAAATATTCCCACCTTCCGTTTTTCCAAATTTAGTACCATCAGCTTTCGTTATCAACGGACAGGTGATCGCATATGCTTTTCCACTTGCCTTTCGACGCACCAATTCGGTTCCTGTTGTGATGTTTCCCCATTGATCACTCCCACCCATTTGAAGGGTGCAGTCAAGGTTTTTATACAGGTGTAAAAAGTCATATCCCTGAAGTAATTGATAGGTAAATTCGGTAAAAGACATTCCAACTTGAGATTCAGAGCCTAAACGTTTCTTTACAGAATCTTTAGACATCATATAATTAACAGTAATGTGTTTTCCAATATCCCGGGAAAAGTCGATCAAAGAATAGTCTTTCATCCAATCCAAATTATTGACAAGTACTGCAGCATTATCATTTGAAGCATCAAAATCTAAAAAACGAGCCAACTGATTTTTAATCCCATTGATGTTTTTATCAAGCGTTTCTTCATTCAGCAAATTACGTTCGGCTGATTTCCCAGAGGGATCTCCAATCATTCCTGTAGCACCCCCTACCAAAGCAATTGGTCTATGGCCTGCTCGCTGAAAATGCATTAAAATCATAATCTGTACCAAACTCCCAATATGGAGCGAATCTGCGGTTGGATCAAAACCAATATAACCCGATGCCCTTTTTTCATTTAAATGATTCTCAGTTTCTGGCATTATATCGTGCAACATTCCACGCCATCTTAACTCTTCAACAAAAGGATTTTTCATTTTTAGGATCTTATTATTTTATCGGTCAATCCCTTTGGGAGAGCCGTATTTTATTTTTTTCAATACTTTGATGTATCATTTTACACAAAGATAGATTTCTCTGGGGTAACAAGAAAGACAAAAATAAAAAACAGTACTTTTGAGATATGATATTAGTCACAGGAGCTACCGGATTGGTAGGATCACATTTACTGTTAAAACTCCTTGAACAGGACCTGGTTATTGTGGCGCTCTATCGCTCAGAATCAAAAAAAAACCGCGCCCTTAAATTCTTAAAGGAACGGACAAAATCAGTAAAGATTGCAGAAATTATTTGGCGCAAAGGTGATGTTTGCAATCAACCGAGCTTGGCAATTGCCTTTGAGGGAATCACACATCTTTACCATTGTGCAGCTTTTATTTCATTCGCGTACTACAAACAAGAAACTTTAATGGAGGTAAATCAACAAGGGACAACCAATCTTGTTAATTTAGCCATTAAGCACCAGCTGAAAAAAATTGCCTACATCAGTTCAATTGCAGCATTGGGAAGCGATACCACTTCCGATTCAATTGACGAATCGACCCCTTGGAATGCCGATCAAGATCACACCCCATATGCCTACTCTAAATTTGGAGCCGAACTTGAAGTTTGGAGAGCCACGCAGGAGGGGGTTCCAGCGGTCATCGTTAATCCTGGAGTTATTTTGGGGAACGGAGTTCAAGGCAACCCCTTGGAATTACTCTGCAAGCAAGTAGACAAACACCTTCCTTTTTACCCAAAAGGTGCAACAGGATATGTAACCGTAGAGGACGTTGTCCAAGTACTTACAGACCTTATGGATTCTGAAACCAAAAACGAACGCTTTATTTTAGTAGCAGAAAATTGGAGTTATGAGCAGATGCTCCGGCGTATTGCATTAATTAGAAAAAAAAGACCGCCAAGAATTGCCCTTAGGAAATCTTGGCTTCAAGTTGCTTGGGGGCTCGAGGGAATTCTGTCTTTGTTTGGGAAAAGACGTTTTATGACGAAAGCACTAATCAGTAGCTTATGCGATGTAAAACATATTCAAGGAAATAGAATTCTTCAGGAAACTGCTTTTAGGTACAGTGGCATTGAGACATACCTAACTGATCATGCAATGAAAAAAGACTAATTGGTTTCTTTTTGTTTTTTTCTCTTAATGATGGTGTCTACACTATCCTCTGCCTTTTTTGACCTAATCTCAAGCTTGTCAAAAATCTTCTTCATCAGCTTCGGTTTCTGTGCATAGTAGGTCTGATTTTGGGCCAATTGAAGGCTATCAATACCATATTTCTCATAAATATATTGATCTGTAAAATACTCTTCATATGCTGGATCTACATAACTAGAGTTTTTAATTGCTTTCATCAACATCAGATCATAAAAAATATCTTCCATCATTTCGGGAGTAATTTTCTCCGCTGGTGGCTCAACTGGCGTGCTGCCGTCACAAGCTAAGCAGCAAATAATCAAGAAAAGGTAAATGTAGTTTCTCATGATTTATCTAGTAAAAGTTAAACGTTTTGCAGCCTTATGCTCTATAATCGATCCTTTGTCGTAGGCACAAGAACCGTTGACCCAAGTAGATTCTATTTTTGCATGAAACGTTTCTCCTTCAAAGGGAGACCATTGGCAGTGATACAGTAAGGATTCTTGTGTAACCGTTGTTGTTTCATTTAAATCCAATAAAACCAGATCAGCAAAATACCCTGTTCTAATATAACCTCTTTTTTCTATATCAAATAAAATAGCCGGATTGTGACAGGCTTTTTGGACGAGTTTTTCTAAAGAAATTTTACCTCTTTTAGCTGCAGTGAGCAAAGCCAAAAGCGCATGCTGTACTAAAGGTCCACCCGATGGAGCAGATGCGTATTTATTGTTTTTTTCTTCTAGCGTATGGGGTGCATGATCGGTAGCTAAAACGTCAATTCGATCGTCATTCAAAGCTGCCCAAAGCGCATCTTGATCTTCTAGGTGTTTTACAGCAGGATTCCATTTTATTCGAGTCCCATGCGTTTTATAATCTTCGGATGAAAACCAAAGGTGGTGAACACAAACCTCAGCCGTTATCTTCTTCTCGTATAGTGGAATATCATTTCTAAACAACTCTGTTTCAATAGCTGTAGACAAGTGAAATATATGTAAACGTGCACCCGTTTCTTTGGCTAGGGATACCGCTCTTGAAGAAGATAAATAACAAGCTTCATGGCTTCTTATGTCTGGATGTGCTTCTATTGGAATATCTTCTCCATACTTTTCTTGGTGAGCAGTAAAATTAGCTTTAACCGTTGGCTCATCTTCACAATGTACAGAAATAAGAAGATCCGTATTGGAAAAGATTTCTCTTAAAACGGCTTGATCGTCGACCAACATATTCCCAGTAGAAGATCCTAAGAACAACTTCAATCCAGCAACTTTTGTTTTGTCTAACTTTCGGATTTCGGCTATATTATCGTTGGTTCCTCCAAACATAAAAGAATAATTGGCAAGGGAAGTTTCCCCAGCACGCTTAAACTTATTTTCAAGGGCTTCTATATCGGTTGTTTGTGGGTTGGTGTTGGGCATTTCAATAAAGGAAGTAATCCCTCCAGCAACCGCAGCACGCGACTCGGAAGCTATCGTTGCTTTATGGGTTAGGCCCGGCTCTCTAAAATGCACCTGATCATCGATCAAACCCGGAATAAGGTGCTTACCAGTAGCGTCGATTATTTGATCCGCTTTGTAATCGAGATTAACACCAATTGCTTGAATGAATTGATCTACAATAAAAACATCTTGTACCTTTTGAGAACCTTCATTGATTAAGGTTGCGTTTTTTATTAAAATTGTGCTCATTGTTTACGCTTAAATAGTGATTGTATTCGGAGAAAAACGACACCATAAATGGCTTCCCAAATTATGGAACCATTCATTTTGGATTGTCCTTTGACCCTATTTAAAAAAATAATAGAGTATTCTTTCAGCTTGAATCCTTTCTTCCATGCCTTATATTTTAATTCGATTTGAAAAGCATAACCGACAAACTTAACAGCATCCAAATCTATCGCTCGTAAAACCGCTGCCTTATATCCAACAAAACCAGCTGTAGCATCTTTGACTGGCAGATTGGTAAAAAACTTGACGTAGTACGAAGCCGCCAAAGAAAGTAGAATCCTGCCCAGGGGCCAATTTACTACATTAATCCCGTCTACATAACGAGAGCCTATAACGACATCCACACCATCTAGAAGTTCAAGTTCCATTTTTGGGACGTCCTGTGGATTGTGTGAAAAATCTGCGTCCATCTCAAAAATAAATTGGTAATCAGCTGCCAAAGCCCAGCGAAAAGCGTGCAAATATGCCCGGCCTAAGCCCTCTTTTTGAGGTCGTGTTTCTAAAAAAAGTCTGTTGGGAAACTGCTTAAAAAGATTTGCAACCAAAGTACCTGTTCCGTCGGGTGACGAATCGTCTACGACTAGAACGTGATAATCTTCATTAATCGACAGTAGTTCACAGATAATAGCTTCTATATTATCTGCCTCATTATAGGTCGGAATTACGATGAGTGTATTTTTCATTTGAAAGGTTAAAAGTAGTAAATTAAAGGGGATCGACTCCAAAATTTAAGAATCCATTTGTAATTGGATTCTTGATGAAAACTATTATTTTTAACCCATGGAAGATTGGATTTCAAGAACGGAACTGCAGCGCGATTGGATCAGTCTTGTTTTCTTATTCAATTTTATTCTTTTGGCAGTACTGAGAAGTAAACACCCAAGACAATTCAAAACATTTATTCGCTTTATTGATCCAAAGCTTTACTTTAAGGTTTATGGAAAAGATGATTCCTTGATACAAAGTTTTACCGTTCTTGGAACTGTTTTTTTACTCATCAATCTTTGCCTTGGGGTTTTTTATTGCCTTACTTTTTTTGAATTTGGTTCTAGCTCTTTTTCATTTTTCAGTACACTACTAATACATATTGTTGGGATGATTCTTGTCCGATTTGTGTTCCTAAAAACATGTTGCAAACTACTGGAAATAGACGGGTTTTCAGAAATATTCATCTTCAAAACACTGAGTTATCAAATTCAGATTTCGATACTTTCATTCATTTTATTTCTTTTTTATGAATTCAGTTATCCAGCCCAAGAATTCTTACTTCTAATTATCATTGTAATTACTGGACTTTATCTTTTATCACAATTGTCTTTGTATCGAGAATATTGGAGTGTTTTTAAATACAATTTATTGTATTTAATTCTTTACCTTTGCACTTTCAAATTAGCTCCATGGATCCTACTTTATAGTACACTTAAGTAGAGCATTGACAAAAGCAACTTATGAAAGTAAAAACGATATTGGTTTCCCAGCCTGAACCTGCAAACGAGAACTCACCGTATACTCGCTTAAAAGATAAGCACAATCTTAAAATCGATTTCAGACCTTTTATACATGTAGAAGGTGTAGATGCCAAAGATGTGAGACGTCAAAAAATTGATTTTGCTGATTACTCTTGTGTTATCTTAACGAGCAGAAACTCTGTGGATCATTTTTTTAGATTAGCAGAAGAAATGCGTTTTAAAGTTTCTGATACAACAAAATATTTTTGCCAATCAGAAGCCGTAGCTTTTTACCTACAGAAATATGTTGTGTATAGAAAACGAAAAATCTATGTGGGTCAAAAAAGCTTAAATGACTTAGAGGCTGTTTTTAAGAAATTCAGTGATGAGAAGTTCTTATTACCATCTTCAGACATCTTAAAACCCGCTACTCCAGACTTCCTTGATGGCTTGGGTATCGATTGGACGCGCGCTCAATTGTACAAAACAGTTGTAAGCGACCTGTCTGACTTACGGGATGTTTCCTACGATGTGCTGGTATTCTTTAGTCCTTCTGGAATTGAATCCCTACTGCACAATTTCCCTGATTTTGAACAGAACAATACCAAAATAGCCGTTTACGGAAACACTACTGTGCAAGCTGCAGATGAAGCTAAGCTTCGAATAGACATCAAGGCTCCTTCTGACGAAACTCCTTCGATGACAATGGCCATTGAAAAGTATATTGCGTCAAATTCAAAGTAGCTTATTTCCTTAAAAAAGAAAGCATCAAGTACCCCCAGGCAGAAATCAATAAAAGTCCGCCCACTGGCGTAATTGGTCCTAAGAATTTAACCGGCCAACCGTGTAGCTCTTTTGTTGCTAAAAGAAAGATGCTTCCGCTGAAAAGCAAAATCCCAGCTAGAATTAATTTTACGAAAGTTGATTTAACGTTTGAGTCTAGAGCAGATAGGGTGTTGATTAGCAATATTGCAAAGCTGTGATAGATTAAAAACCGAACCCCAACTTCAAAACTACTCAGAGCATCTTGGCTTAAGCGGGATTTAAGGAAATGACTCCCTAAGGCTCCTAGACTGACTGCCAACATGAGTAATCCACTTGCTATTGCACTCGTTATTCGTGTATGAAATTCCATCCTCTATTTTTTTTTGATAAAGATAGTCGCACAAAAGCTTTTTCCCTAATAGCATTATTTAAATTAACAAAAAATTAAAAATGAATTGATTTGTTCAATCAAAATGATAATTTTGATGAAAAAATTAAATGAAAATTACAAATCAGGAAGTGAAAGTTGATGGAATCGACAAGATTCTTTTGAATGGTTTAATACAAAATGCACGTGTTTCTATTGTCGAATTATCCAAGAAAGCAGGTATTTCGGGTGCCGCTGTTCATCAACGATTAAAAAAACTTGAAAACTCCTCTTTGATCAGCGGGTCTCAAATCAACATAAATCCAAAAATACTGGGATACAATACCCTAGCATTTATTGGTGTTTTTTTAGATAAAGCGGTCAGTAATCCAGAGGCTGTAGCTCAGCTTAAAAAAATTCCTGAGGTTACAGAATGTCACTATACTACGGGCAATTGGAGTATACTCATTAAAATTTTGTGTAAAGACAATGAACATCTGATGAACCTACTAAATACAAAAATTCAAACGATTAGTGGGGTATCGAGAACGGAAACCTTCATTTCATTAAACCAACAAATTAACAGGCAAATTGCACTTTAACTAGTCGCGACTATTACCCATTACTCGAAACAAGAGATACAAGAGGGTTGCCAAAGAAGCTAAAGCAGCCACTACGTAGGTTCGAGCAGCCCATTTGAGTGCATCGGTTGCACCTTCGAGTTCTTGCTGACTTACCATATTCTTTCGCTTCAACCAGGCCAGAGCTCGGTTGCTGGCATCGTATTCAACTGGAAGGGTTATAAAACTAAACAAGGTACCTAGACCGTAAAATCCAACTCCTATTAAAGCTATGGTTTGTCCAAAGGCGAGGGTTTGAGATGCGATCAATCCACCAAAGATGATGTACATCGAGAAATTAGAGGCAACACTTACCATAGGCACCAAAGTGGATCGCAACTGCAACCACTCATAACCTATTGCGTGCTGAACTGCATGACCGCATTCGTGAGCAGCTACCGCAGCTGCAGAAGCATTTCGCTGCAGATAAACGCCTTCACTGAGGTTTACTGTTTTGGTTCTAGGATTATAGTGATCAGTCAACATCCCAGGTGTTGAAACAACTTTAACATCTCGAATGCCGTGGTCAGACAACATTTGCTCAGCGATTTCTTTTCCAGTTAGGCCGTTTCTGAGAGTAATTTTAGAATAGTGCTTGAATTTCTTTTTAAGCGTATTCCCTACCCACCAACTAGCAACTGCAATTACAATAATTAAAAGAAGATAAGAACCCATAATATTTGATTTCTGATTTGGTTAAAATTTAATCTTTGTTTTTGTTTTTGTTTTTAAAAATAAGAACTAAAATCATGAGTTGCAAAAAACCCGTAACCGTATTTGCAATCATAATGGACATACTCTCAATTATATAACCGTAAACCCCCCATAGAAAAACTCCAAGAAGCATTACAAGGTACATTGATACAGAAACACCCATAGTAGATTTTGATTTCCAAACTTTAAGTACCTGTGGAACAAAGGCAGAGGTTGTTAAAATCGCTGCAATAAAACCAATAATTTCAACATCCATTAGCCTACAATATTAATTATTTTGCCCGTAACAACGATTACCTTTTTAGGAGTTCTTCCTTGTAATTGTTGTTGTGTGCGATCATCATTCATGATTATTTCTTCGATTTCTTTGGGCTTTAATTCCAAAGAAAGTTCAATCGTAAAACGCATTTTTCCGTTAAAAGAAACGGGGTAGTTCTTAGAAGATTCTATGAGATAAGAAGGCTCATGAATTGGAAAGGCTACCGTACTAATACTAGAATCGTAACCTAATAGTTCCCATAATTCTTCAGCAGTGTGGGATGCAAATGGTGCCAGCAAAATCGCAAGCGGCTCCAATACATCTCTTTCATTACACTTTTGAACGGTCAATTCATTTATACAGATCATAAAAGAACTGATACAGGTGTTGAATGAAAAGTTTTCAATGTCTTCTGTCACCTTTTTAATGGTTTGATGTAAGCTTTTTAAAGACTCTTTAGAAGCTTTTTTATCACTTACAGAAAAGGTTTCATTGGGGTGATACAACCTCCATAACTTTTTCAAAAAAGAATATACACCCGAAATACCTGCTGTGTTCCATGGTTTAGCTTGTTCTAAAGGTCCTAAGAACATCTCATACATCCGCAATGTGTCTGCGCCATATTGCTCACAAATTTGATCTGGGTTTACTACGTTGTATTTGGATTTAGACATTTTCTCTACCTCTCGCCCAACAACATAAACCCCATCTTCTAAGACAAAAGTAGCCTCTTTGAATTGAGATTGCCAGTTTTTCAATCCTTCCATATCCAATTCATCCGATGAATTGACCAGGCTGATATCTACTCGAATTGCCTCAACTTCAAATCCTTCGATGCGGCTTTTGGTTATGTACTCTTGAGTTCCTTTTTTACGATATACAAAGGCAGATGACCCAAGGATCATCCCTTGATTGATTAATTTTTTAGCATATTCATCAACGGGAAGTAAATTCAAATCAAAAAGAAATTTTTGCCAAAAACGAGAATACAATAAATGGCCCGTAGCGTGCTCACTCCCGCCAAGGTATAGATCAACTTCTTGCCAATAGTCAACAGCTTCTTTACTTACAAAGGCTTCCGTGTTATCTGCATCCATATAGCGATTGAAATACCACGAGCTTCCTGCCCAGCCCGGCATCGTATTCAGTTCTAAAGGGAAAACAGTAGTGTCGTTAATTTCGGTATTGGGGACAACTTTTTCGTTTGCTGCGTCCCAGGCCCAAATTGTTGCATTACCCAAGGGTGGCGCTCCTTCTGGAGTGGGTAAGTACTGCTCTACTTCGGGTAAAATTAAAGGCAGGTTTTCGGGTTTTAAGCAAACGGGAAGTCCTTCTTTATAATACACTGGAATGGGTTCTCCCCAATAGCGTTGTCTACTAAAAATAGCATCTCTAAGTCTATAATTTATTGTTCCCTCTCCAGAACCATCTTTTTCTAAACGTTCAATAACCGATGCCATTGCTTCTTTATAAACCAAGCCATTTAAAAAGTCTGAATCGGTAATTTGTGTCTTTCCTTTTTCAGTAAATGCTTCTTTCGAAATATCGGCTCCTTCAAAAATATTACGGATCGGTATATTAAAATGTTTTGCGAAATCATAGTCTCTTTGGTCTCCACATGGGACTGCCATTACAGCACCTGTTCCATATCCAGCAAGCACATAATCTCCAATCCAAATTGGGACCGGTTCTTGAGTAAGTGGATGAAGTGCAAAAGCTCCTGTAAACACCCCACTGATGGTTTTTACATCAGACATACGATCACGTTCAGATCGTTGAGCACTTGCTTCAACATAGGCGGCAACGGCTTCTTTTTGCTCTGCTGTAGTAATCACTTCCACCAAATCGTGTTCTGGAGCCAAGGTCATAAAGGTCACTCCAAATAAAGTATCCGGTCGTGTTGTAAAAACCTCAATTGTTCCTTCGTGGTTTTGAATCTCAAAACGCACATTTGCGCCAATTGACTTTCCAATCCAGTTGCGTTGCATTTCCTTTAAAGAACCTGGCCAATCGATGGTATTTAGCCCTTGAAGTAAGCGTTCGGCATAAGCACCGATTCGCATACTCCATTGCTTCATTTTCTTTTTTGTTACTGGAAAACCTCCTCTTTCAGAGACGCCATTAATAATCTCATCGTTAGCTAGAACAGTTCCAAGTTCGGGACACCAGTTTACTTCCGTCTCAGACAAATAAGCCAAACGATACATTAATAAAATCTCTTGCTGCTTATTTACTGAAAAAGAAGACCAGTCGGTTGCAGTAAACGTTGTGCTATTTTCATCGCAAACGGCATTCAGATCTTGGTTTCCTTTTTGCTCAAAATGCGAGATTAAATCCTTAATCGGTTGTGCAGCATTGGCTTTTTTACAGTAGTACGAATCGAATAGCAACAGGAAAATCCATTGGGTCCATTTATAATAATCTGCCTGAGAGGTTCTAATTTCACGACTCCAATCGAAAGAAAAGCCCATGCGATCAAGTTGCTCGCGATAGCGGTTGATGTTGGTTTGTGTTGTTATATTGGGATGTTGACCTGTCTGAATTGCATACTGTTCAGCAGGTAAGCCAAAGGAATCATAGCCTTGTGGATGTAATACATTAAACCCTTTGTGTCGTTTGTAGCGCGCATAAATATCACTGGCTATATAACCTAAGGGATGACCAACATGTAAACCTGCCCCAGAAGGGTAAGGAAACATATCCAAAACATAATATTTTGGAAGTGTGCTTTTGTTTTCAGCTTTAAACGTTTGATTTCTGGCCCAATAGTCTTGCCACTTTTTCTCGATTTCAAGGAAATTATACCCCACAGTAATTCAATTTATTAGATGCACAAAAATAGGGCTAAAGCGGGAAAGGAAAAAGTTTATAGGCACCAAGAATACAAATTGATTTGTCTTTAGTATTTTTACAGTATCAATCCAATAGCTGTGCGAAAGAATTCACAAGACAACTACCAAAAGAGACGCTTGTTATCTACCTACTTTTCAGTTGTAGTGAGCATCTCTCTTGTCCTGTTTTTAGTGGGTTTACTGGGCCTTCTCTTGTTGAATTCAAAGAAAGTTGCAGATCACTTTAAAGAACAAATCGCATTCACCATTTACATCAACGATACGGCCAAGCCCATTGAGATTAAACAACTTCAAAAAAGTCTAGCCCTTCGACAAGAAACCAAAACAAGCCGTTTTGTATCCAAAGAAGAGGCTGCAGAAATTCATGCCAAAGAAATTGGAGAAGATTTTATGGAGTTCCTAGGCTACAATCCCTTGTTGAGTTCTATTGACGTATACTTCAATGCTGCCTTTGTGTCCCCTGCTTTTTTGAGTCAACTTCAGCAGGATTTTGAAAATAAAGCATACATCAGTGAAGTTCTTTACGACCAACCTCTGGTTGAAATATTGGATGAGAACATCAAAAAAATAACCGAATGGATTTTGATTTTGAGTGGCGTCTTTATTCTTGTAGCGATTTTACTCATCAACAGTTCTATTCGCCTCTCCATTTATTCCAAACGGATGATTATCAAAACCATGCAATTGGTAGGGGCTACTAAAAGTTTTATCCGCAGACCATTTATCTGGAAACATTTACAACTGGGCATTTATGGTTCTATAATAGCTCTAGCTGCACTCGCTGGTGTACTTTACGAACTCAATGAGCGTTTCCCTGAGCTCAATTTAATAGCCAATCCTATTGAACCTGCAGTAATTTTCTCTAGTATTTTGGCCATGGGAATATTAATCACCGGCCTGAGTACATTTTTTGCCACCCAACGTTTCCTCAATCTAACAACCGATGCTGTTCAATAAACTGCCATGAAAAAAACTAAATCAACAAAAAAACAATTCATATTTGGTAAACGTAATTACCAATTTCTTTTTCTTTCTCTTGTAGTAATCAGCCTAGGGTTTTTGTTGATGGCTGGTGGCGGAAGTCCCGACCCCAATATATTCAATCCAGAAATTTTTAGTTTTAGACGAATTCGATTAGCTCCAACCCTTGTTTTATTGGGCTTTGGAATTGCGGTTTACTCAATCTTGACTTCTCCAAAAAAATAACTCAATGGATATTCTTACAGCTATTTTGCTGGGCATCATTCAAGGGCTTACAGAGTTTTTACCGATATCTTCAAGTGGGCATTTAGAAATTGCCAAAACTATTTTGGGCGACAAGTCATTGCCCAAAGAAAGCTTGTTGATGACTCTTGTGCTCCACGGCGCAACAGCTTTGAGCACAATAGTTGTTTTCAGAAATGATATTAAAGAAATCCTACAAGGCTTGTTTCAATTCAAACAAAATGATGCTTTTTACTTTTCTGCAAAAGTCATACTCTCCATGATTCCTGCAGTTTTAGTTGGTCTCTTTTTGGAAGATTTTATCACACAATTATTTCATCAAAACATCCTTTTAGTCGGCGGTATGTTATGGGTTACGGCGGTTTTGCTATACTTTGCAAATCGTGCTCAAGTGACTGAAAAGGATTTGAATTTTAAAAATGCACTGGGTATTGGTATCATCCAAGCCATCGCCATCCTCCCCGGTATATCGAGAAGTGGAGCTACCATAGCTTTGGGTGTTATTCTTGGGATTGATAAAAGCAAGGCTGCCCGTTTTTCTTTCCTTATGGTAATTCCCTTGATTTTTGGAAGTATGGCAAAGAGTGTCCTAGAAATAGATTCTCCAATATCCGAAATCAATTTACTAAGCCTCAGCATTGGTTTTTTTGCGGCTTTCCTAACGGGAATCCTAGCCTGTAAATGGATGATTGAGTGGGTAAAAGACTCAAAACTCTGGTACTTTAGTTTGTATTGTATAATCGCAGGTACTGTGGCCATGATCTATGGTGTCTTATGAATGCAATGAAAGAACAGTTTTTGAATGGTGAAATCATTCTTATAGACAAACCTTTAGGTTGGACTTCTTTTCAGGTCGTCAATAAAATACGCTGGCTGATTCGATCAACCTATGGTATCAAAAAAATTAAAGTTGGACACGCTGGAACTTTAGATCCTCTGGCGTCTGGCCTTTTGATTTTATGCACTGGTAAAATGACCAAAAGCATTGAACAATTCATGGGTCAAGAAAAAGAATACACCGGCACCTTTACTTTGGGAGCTACTACTCCATCCTATGATCTTGAAACGGAAATTGACCACACTTTTCCTACCGATCATATTACCGAAGAACTACTTCAGACTACTTTAGATCAGTTCGTTGGAACCATTGACCAGTATCCGCCTGTTTTTTCTGCCCTAAAGAAAGACGGTAAACGTCTGTATGAATTTGCTCGCGAGGGCGTTGAAGTTGAAATTCCGACTCGAAAGGTTAATATTCGCAGCTTTGAATTGACACAAAAAGCAATCCCTAAAGTTGATTTTAAAGTCATTTGCAGCAAAGGGACCTACATCCGATCCTTGGCCAATGACTATGGTAAAGCCTTAAATTCTGGGGCACACCTCAGTGCTTTGAGGAGAACTCGGATAGGGAAATTCAACATTGAACAGGCTGTAAGCATTGAAGATTTCGAGAAACAGATAAAAAAATAAAGCGAAACCCATAATATCAGAAAATCAGTCCCCTTAATTCTCTATATTTGTAACACTAAAAAAAATAAATGAACTTCAACCGCATATTACTTAAACTTAGTGGCGAAGCACTTATGGGCGATCGTACACATGGAATCGATCCAGAACGGATTAACGAATATGCTGAAGAAATAAAGCAGATATACGATCAGCAAATAGAAATTGCTATTGTAATTGGAGGTGGGAACATTTTTAGAGGTGTTTCGGGATCTAGCCAAGGAATCGATCGCGTTCAGGCAGATTATATGGGGATGCTCGCTACTGTAATCAACGGCCTTGCGCTGCAAAGTGCACTTGAAAATATTGGTGTACCAACACGGTTACAAACTGCATTAAAAATTGAAGCCGTTGCAGAGCCCTACATCAAGAGAAAGGCAGTGCGTCATTTAGAAAAAAACCGTGTGGTAATCTTCAGTGCTGGTACCGGAAATCCCTTTTTTACAACAGATTCAGCAGCCGTACTTCGCGCAGTTGAAATCAACGCGGATGTAATTTTAAAAGGTACTCGTGTTGACGGTATCTATAACGAAGACCCAGAAAAAAATAAGGAAGCTGTGAAGTTTGACACCCTTTCTTTCGAAGATGTTCTTAAAAAGGGTTTGAAAATAATGGACACAACTGCTTTCACCCTAAGTCAAGAAAACAAATTACCCATCATTGTATTTGATATGAATACTAAGGGGAACTTAGTCCGTGTTGTACGTGGAGAAAATATAGGAACCAAAGTAGATCTTTAAGTCACAAGCTTATGAACGAAGAATTACAATTTATCATTGACAGCGCACTCGAAAGTATGGGTAGTGCTATTGACCATTTAGAAACGGAATTGCTAAAAATCAGAGCTGGAAAAGCAAACCCTGTGATGCTTAGTAGCGTAATGGTTGATTATTATGGAACACCAACCCCTCTAAGTCAAGTTGCAAATGTAAGCACACCCGATGCACGAACGCTCTCCATCCAGCCATGGGAAAAAGCGTTGGTTCCAGAAATAGAGAAAGCCATCATGAATGCTAATTTAGGTTTCAATCCCATGAATAACGGGGAATCTGTAATCATTAATGTTCCACCTTTAACGGAAGAACGTCGGAAAGAGTTGGCTAAATTAGCAAAAGCTGAAACGGAAACTGCCAAAGTGAGTATTCGTAATGCTCGTAAAGAAGCTAACAACGAAATTAAAAAATCAGAGGTTTCTGAGGATGAACAAAAAAATTGTGAAATTGATGTTCAAAAACATACAGACCTTTACATCAAAAAGACGGATGAAATATATGTTCGCAAAGAAAAAGAGATTTTAACCGTCTGATCCTTTTGCTCTGATCAATCGCTGAGCGCCCACATTATGAAAAGAAAAGGAAATTGGAATTTTTGGGAGGGGGTAGCTCGTCTGATTCTCCGAAACCGTTTTACGTTACTCATCATACTTTTTGTAGCCACGGCCTTCTGGGTATCTCAGTGGAAATATATGCGCTTCACGTTTACCGAAGCCAACTTACTTCCTGATCAGCACGAAGAAAATATTCGCTATAATGAGTTTCTTGACCTTTTTGGAGAAGAAGGAAATGTAATGGCACTTGCTTTGCAAGATCCAAACTTATTTAGTCCCGGTCGATTAGATGCCTGGAATGAATTGAGTGCAAAAATCGCCTCTTATGATGAAATTGATTTTGTTCTTTCACTGGACAATTTGAATGTTTTATCCAAAAACAAGCAAAAAAATAAATTTGAAATGATTCCTTTTCAGGCTAAAAAACCTGAAACTGAAGCTGACTTTGCCCTACTCAAACAGCAACTTTTTAAAGAACTACCCTTTTTCGAAAATCTTTTATTCAACAAAGAAACACAAACAGTACGAACAGCGGTTTATATGAAAACCGAAATTGTAAACAGTGCTGCAAGAAAAAGGTTCATATACGACACTTTTATTCCTTTGATTGAAGCCTTTGAAGCGGAAAATCAAATTGATGTTCGCAGCTCGGGTATGCCCTACATCAGAACCCTCAATGCTCAAAATATAGTCGACGAAATTGGACTATTCGTTTTGGGAGCCATGGGAATAACCTCCTTGATTTTCTTTCTGTTCTTTCGGTCTATACGGGCAACTTTAATCTCCACGATTATTGTCCTCTTTGGGGTAGTATGGGCTTTGGGGACTTTGGGATGGATGGGTTATGAAATCACTGTTTTGACTGCCTTGATCCCTCCTCTAATCATTGTTATTGGAATTCCAAACTGTATTTTCTTGATCAATAAATACCAACAAGAGGTTGCCAAACACGGAAATCAGGCCAAGTCCCTCCAACAAGTTATCGTAAAGATTGGTAATGCAACCCTGATGACCAACCTAACTACGGCGTCTGGCTTTGCGACTTTTATATTAACCGACAGCAAGCTCCTCAAAGAATTTGGAATCATTGCATCCATCAATGTGATTGGGATTTTTATACTATCCTTGCTTTTGATTCCGATCATCTATAGCTTTATGCCCCTCCCCAATAAGAAGCATTTAAACCATTTAAAAAACAAGTCGATTGATCGTTTTGTTGGGTGGATGGAAGGTATTGTTCGCCACCGCAGAATCAATACCTACATCATTTCACTTGTCCTATTGGTTGCAAGCATCATTGGGATTTATCAAATTCGAATCTCGGGAAGTATCTTAGAAGACATGCCTCAGAAAAAAGAGTTTTTCAAAGATATTTTATTCTTTGATCAAGAGTTTAATGGGATTGTACCCTTAGAAATCCTCATTGATACTAAGCGAAAAAACGGCGTTGTAAAACTCCCAACCCTAAAGCGTATGGATGCTCTAGGAAAAAGTATTGCTGCTATCCCAGAACTATCTCCTCCGCTCTCTGTTGTTAATGCAATGAAATACGCAAAACAGGCATACTACAATGGGAATCCAAACTATTATAATCTGCCTACAGCTCAAGAAAATAATTTCATCCTTTCCTATTTTGATCGGGATAACAGAGGTGACGATCTGATGAAGAACTACGTCGATTCCACAGGTCAATACGCGCGTTTGACCACCTTTATGAAAGATATACGAACAGAGCGTATGGAAGAGATTAAGGCCGATTTAGAAAAAGAAATTAAAAAGATTTTTCCTGAAGACCGTTTTGATGTTCAGCTTACGGGAAAGTCCCTTATTTTTCTTAAAGGCACCAAATACCTAATCAAAAATCTTATTCTGTCGCTTTCTTTAGCCATTTTACTGATCGCTCTTTTTATGGCCTTTTTGTTTCGTTCCTTTAAAATGATCATCATCTCGCTGATTCCAAACCTCCTTCCTTTACTGGTAACTGCAGGAATGATGGGCTATTTGGGCATACCCATAAAGCCTTCCACAATCTTAGTTTTTAGTATTGCCTTTGGAATTTCGGTTGACGATACCATTCATTTTTTAGCAAAATACAGACAAGAGCTGATCGATTCCAAATGGAAAATTCAACGTTCTGTATATGCTGCACTTCGAGAAACTGGCGTAAGTATGTTTTACACTTCTATTGTTTTATTCTTTGGTTTTTCTGTTTTTATGATTTCAGAATTTGGCGGTACTGTAGCCTTGGGCGGATTGGTTTCTGCTACACTTTTATTTGCAATGCTTGCGAATTTAATCCTGCTCCCCTCCCTTCTTATTTCACTGGAACGGACAGTTTCAAATGAAGATGTAATGAAAGAACCTACACTACAGATTTTAGAGCGAAAAGAAACAAAGGAAGTCTAAGAAGAATAAACTAAAATTTAGATAATCTGCTATCTTTGCAGCGAAAGAACAAGACCATTATGAAGATTAAGTCCTTATTGAAATTACCGGCTATTGGCCAAGAAGTTAGTGTTAGGGGTTGGGTACGAACTTTTAGAGCCAATCGATTTATAGCATTAAATGACGGATCAACTTTAGGGAATCTACAGTGTGTTGTGGATTTTGAATCCATGGACGAAGATGTTCTGAAAAAAATAAATACGGGTGCTGCAGTAAAAATTACTGGAAACTTTATGGAGAGTCAAGGAAAAGGTCAGTCCGCAGAAATTCAAGCAACTGATGTTTTTATTTATGGAGAAGCCGATCCAAAAAGCTACCCCATTCAGCCCAAAAAACACAGCTTGGAGTTCCTTAGAGAAAAGGCACATCTCCGAGTTAGAACAGCAACATTTAGTGCTGTAATGCGAGTTCGGTCTGCACTTGCCTTTGGGGTACATCAATTTTTTAGACAAGAAGGATTTCAATATGTCCATACCCCCATCGTAACTGGGAGTGATGCGGAAGGAGCTGGAGAAATGTTTCGGGTGAGCGCTTTAGAACCTAAAAATCCACCCCTCAAGGAAGATGGTTCTGTTGATTTCAATCAAGATTTTTTTGGTAAAGAAACACACCTTACCGTATCGGGGCAATTAGAAGCCGAAACCTACGCAATGGGCTTGGGCGAAGTATATACGTTTGGTCCAACTTTTAGAGCTGAAAACTCGAATACTACCCGTCACTTAGCAGAGTTTTGGATGATCGAACCTGAGATGGCATTTTTTGATTTGGATGACAATATGGATTTAGCAGAGAAATTCATCAAAAATGTGTTGGCTTACCTACTCAAAGAATGTGAAGAAGATCTCACTTTTTTAGATGATCGCCTTACCCAAGAAGACAAATCAAAACCTCAAGCAGAACGCTCTGCTATGGGCTTATTAGAAAAAATAAGGTTTGTAGTTGAAAATGAATTTAAGCGGGTAAGCTATACCGAAGCGATTGACATTTTGCGGAACAGCAAACCCAACAAAAAGAAGAAATTTAAATACAATATTGACGAATGGGGTGCTGATTTACAAAGTGAGCATGAACGTTTTTTAGTTGAAAAGCATTTCAACTGCCCCGTTATACTGTACGACTACCCCGCGACAATCAAAGCGTTTTATATGCGGATGAATGAAGATCAAAAAACAGTTCGAGCGATGGACATTCTCTTTCCTGGAATCGGAGAAATTGTAGGTGGTTCTCAGCGTGAAGAGCGTTTGGATGTGCTTCAAGACCGAATCAAAGCGATGGGAATTGACGAAGAAGAGTTGTGGTGGTACCTAGACCTGAGACGTTTTGGAAGTGCCCCCCACAGTGGCTTTGGTCTTGGATTTGAACGTTTGGTTTTGTTTGCTACGGGGATGAGTAATATTCGAGATGTAATTCCTTTTCCAAGAACACCACAGAATGCTGCTTTCTAAAGTCTTTACTTTTTCATACTTTTAGGGAAAGTCCCAACTTATTATGCTGAAACAACAATTTCAATTAAAGCTTTCACAAAAATTATCTCCTCAACAAATACAGTTGATGAAGATGATTCAACTGACTACTTTAGATTTTGAACAACGCCTTCAAAATGAAATTGAAGAAAATCCAGCTCTAGAAGACGGGAAAGAAGAAATCAATGAGCTCCTTGAAGACTATCAAGATGATTATGAGGATCATGAAACCATCGACACTCAAGAGATCGATATCGATGCGTATTTGAGTGATGATGAAACCCCTTCATATCAACTCAATGCCAATAACTACAGCAGTGATGATGAAGAAAAAACAGTACCTATAACAGGTGGAATTGGTTTTCATCAACACTTGAAAAGTCAACTCAGTTCGCTTATCCTAACAGAAGAAGAAGAACGAATTGCTGAATTCTTAATCGGTAGCATTGATGATAGCGGCTACCTCAGAAGATCATTATTAGACATCTTAGATGACTTGGCTTTTACACAGAGCATCATAGCCTCTGAAGAACAGTTGGAACTTGTCTTGGAGAAAATACATTCACTAGATCCAGCCGGTGTAGGTGCGAGAACCCTTCAGGAGTGTCTCTCTATTCAACTGAGTAGAAAACAGCTTTCCATACCCCAAATTATGGCTTCGAAAATAATAGACGAGGCTTTCGACTTATTTTCAAAAAAACACTTCCTAAAGCTTCAAGAAAAATTTGATGTAGATGAAGAGTTACTCAAACAAGGACTTAAGGAGATTGAACGATTAAATCCCAAGCCTGGAGGTGCCTTATCCGGTACTTTTCAGAATACCCATATCGTGCCCGATTTTATCTTAACAATAGAGAACGGTGTTCTCAATGTTGTATTGAATCGAAGGAATGCTCCTGAACTGCATATCTCTTCTTCTTACAAAGAGATGATGCAAGGGTATAAAGCGGCACCCACAAAGAATAAAGGTCAAAAAGATGCGATCCAGTTCATCAAACAAAAGCTCGACGCAGCCCAGTGGTTTATCGATGCAGTAGCCCAGCGCTACCAAACCTTATACCAGACGATTAATGCTATTGTAAAACATCAGGAAGATTATTTCCTTTCTGGCGATGAATTACAATTGAAACCGATGATCCTAAAAGATATTGCCGAAATTATTCAAATGGATATTTCTACGGTATCAAGAGTAGCAAACAGTAAGTATATCGAAACGCCCTACGGAACGAAACTTTTAAAAAGTTTTTTCTCCGAATCGCTTACCAATGAAGAAGGAGAAGAAGTTTCAACTTTAGAAATAAAAAAAATCCTTCGAACACTTATTGAAGAAGAAGACAAACGAAAACCACTGGCAGATTTGGCTTTGTCTGAAGGCTTATTGAAGGCTGGGTATCGAGTTGCACGGAGAACCGTTGCTAAGTACAGAGAGCAAATGGATTTTCCTGTAGCACGTTTACGCAAAGAATTATAAGACGTAAAAGATCAAACCTGCTTTGATGGAATTGAGTTCCAGAGGAACTCCCCGATCGGTTTGTGTTCCTTTTTTAAAAAATGGAGACAGCGAATATTCGATGTAGATATTCCACGTATTGTAACCCGCCGATAATTTTAGGGCGTGTGCAAATGGGTTGACCTCCGTTAAACGTGTTGAATTGCCCGTAAAAGGTTTGGTTCTTGAAAAGAAATTGTATCGAAATACATATCCAGTATAAATTCTCCAAAATGAATAGGTGGACGCGGTAGAGGTGCGCCAGCGGTATTCAATGGGTACTTCAAAAAAATGCGTTATCAACCTGTTTTTGGAAGCGAGTAAGGTGTTTTCAATTAAATTTAATTGATCGGGTGATCCGGTTTCTTTGATTGAGGTAAGGTTAGAACCATAATTACTTATTCCGTATCCTAAGCCAATACCTAGCGCCCGATTGGAATCTTGGTTCAGAGGAAAATCTCTTATAAAGCCGAGATTAAAAGCATGCGATATACCGTTGAAACGAAAACCTTCGATCGACTCGTTTGCAAATAAAAACGATAGGCTCGTATACCATTGATCTTCTTTATATTTAGCTCGCTTTGTTGGCAAGCTATCTTGTGCTACAATCGAAAAACTGGCTATAAAAAAGAATACTGCAATACAATACTTCATTTGGTAAAGGTAGCAGAAGTTATCGCAAAAAAAAAGGCGTTTCAATGAAACACCCTTTAATGTAGCTTATTAAGCTAGGCTAGTTTTTAGTGTTCTGAGTATAATCCCCTAAACGAGTAGTGTAATTAATTTTCAAAGCATTAACCTGTCTTAATTCTTGTTTGATATCGGATATCAATCCCATATTGGTGTCTCCGTCAACTTTCAAAGCAGTAGTAAGAACGTTTTGTAGTTCTTGACGCTTCGATGCGCGTTCGGCCAATACAAAAGCTCCAACATCTTCAACTGTTGCGAACTTATCGTTCAATTGAATTCGAGCTTGACTCCCGTATTTGTCTGCATATCGGCTCGATGGTTTCCCAGCATAGATATACATGACACGATCTTTCTTATCTAATTTTTGAATTTGATCCGCTGCTGGTAAGGTGTTTTGTACCATTAAAGTACTATCACGCATTACGGTTGCAACCATGAAGAAAAACAACAACATAAAAACAATATCGGGTAAAGATGCTGTTGAAATAGCAGGAGTTCCTCCGTCTTGTTTCTTTTTAAATTTAGCCATGTTTATGTGTTTTAATTATTCTTACTCGGTTCTGCTTCAGACAACTTCTGAGGATACATTGCCTTAACTTCATCTAGTTTTGGCTTTAACTTTTTTCTTTCATTTTCAAAACGAGGATCAGCATAACGCTTGTTCGCTTCTACAAAAGTTAATCCTAAAAGTGGATTGAGTCTCACAAATTCGCGATCTCTCAAATCGTTATAGGCTGCAACCAATTCGTTTTGTACAGCGATATATACTTTATAAGAAGTTTCTCGGTTGTTTTTCAAAGAAATAATTGCCTTTTCTGGATTATCTGATGAACTTGGATCTTTGGCTCCTTGACAATAGTCACAAGCCTCATCACCAGTTCCACCACCATTATCTAGAAATTCAATTGCCGCTTGACGTATGTTAGCGATATCCATAGGCTCTTCTTCTACTAGAAATTGGTTGTTTTTATTTACAACCACAGTGAAGATATTTCGCTCTTTAATGATGGGTGGATCTACCACTTCATCAGTTGGAGGGAGCTTTCTGTTGATTCCTGAATCGGTTTCAATTGTCGTCGTAACGAGAAAGAAAATCAAAAGTAAGAATGCAATATCCGCCATCGATCCGGCATTTACCTCCGGTGCTGCTCTTTTTGCCATAATTCTTAGTTTATTTGATTAATTTCTTTACACTAGCGAAAAGCATAGATCCAATTGCAATGATTGCAAGGAAATAAAACATTCTAATTCCTGTACCTACTAAACGAGACCCCATAGCTGATAAAACTTCTCCGTCTTTCATTGGAGTTTCAACACCTTCAGAAGTACCATAAGCAACTCCTAAAACTACTAAAAGACCCACAATAGAAAACACAGCTTTTTTCAACTTTTCTTTGTCTGAAAAAAGACCAAGAAGAGAGAATATTAAAGTAGCTATTACAGCAATTGCCAAGATAACTTGCGCGAGTGAAATTAAAGGACTAACCGTACTATAGTCTCCCATAGCTGCACCAGCCTTTACTTCTTCGTCACCAGATCCAATAACCATGAAAAGGAATACAATTCCCAACACACCTAGAATACCTGTAACAATTTTTACTATTTTATGAAAATTCATAATTACAAATTTTAAAGGATGTATACTATTTTTTATGCGCAACAAGGATGTCAACCAAGGTGATTGATGCGTCTTCCATGTCGTTTACGATACTATCAATTTTAGCAACGATATAGTTATAAAAAATTTGAAGGATAATTGCAACAACAAGACCAAATACCGTTGTTAAAAGTGCAACTTTAATACCTCCAGCTACAAGTGAAGGCTGCATATCTCCTGCCGCTTCAATTTTATCAAAGGCCTGAATCATCCCGATTACAGTTCCCATGAACCCAAGCATTGGAGCAAGAGCGATGAATAAAGAAATCCAAGAAACGTTTTTCTCTAATTGACCCATTTGAACGCCTCCATAAGCTACAACAGCTTTTTCTGCACTCTCTACACCTTCATCAACACGATCAAGACCTTGGTAAAAGATTGAAGCTACAGGACCTTTAGTATCTCTACAAAGATCTTTTGCCGCATCGACTCCGCCGTTAGCGAGAGCTTCTTCAACACCATCAGTCAATTTTTTTGTGTTCGTAGTTGCTAGGTTTAAGAAAATAATTCTTTCGATAGCAATTGCAAGACCTAAGATCAAACAAATTAAAACGATTCCCATAAAACCTGGTCCTCCTTCAATAAAACGTGTTTTAAGTTCTTGAGTAAAAGAAGCAGATTCACCTGAGGCTTCATCATCTTCTTGAACGATTGTCGATACTGCTAAATTATCAGCAGTGATAAGATTGATTGTATTTGCATTTGCGGAAAAACCGGTCATTAAAATGCTGGCTACAAGGGCAACGAATAATTTTCTCATTTGATAAATTTTTGTTCTTGTTAAATAAAGGTTTAAAGATAAAAAAAAATACTGTTTAACCTAATTTTTTTGCAGAGAGGAAGGGATTCGAACCCTCGATACGCTTTTGGCGTATACACGCTTTCCAAGCGTGCGCCTTCGACCACTCGGCCACCTCTCTAAAATTAAATTTAGGTTTTCGAAATAACAAAAAAATTACTTCTCCTAAAAATTTAAACCCCACTAAATCATTTTATTTTGAATATTTCCAATGCATTCTTCGAAGTTTCTTCTGCAATTGTAGCGATGGGCAGTCCATATACTACAGCTACTCTAGCTGCAACCTCCTGTATATAAGAACTTTCGTTCCTTTTTCCTCGATAAGGAGTCGGAGCTAAATAAGGTGCGTCGGTTTCGAGCACAATTTCACTCAGAGGAATATGATTTAAAAATTGATCCAGTTTTCCATTCTTAAAAGTGACCACTCCTCCGATTCCTAACTTCAAATTATATGTCAAAACATGTTTTGCCTGTTCTAATGTTCCCGTAAAGCAGTGAAAAATTCCACTTAAATCGTCTGGATTATGTCCATCAAGGACCTCAAAAACCGCATCAAAAGCATCACGACAATGAATTACAAAAGGAAGTTTATACTTTTTTGCCCACTGAATTTGTAAATCAAAAGCCTCTTGTTGTTCCTTAATAAAGGTCTTATCCCAATATAAATCAATTCCAATTTCGCCAATCGCACAAAAAGTTCGCTGTTCCAACAATGAAGAAACATGATCTAATTCTTTTTTGTAGTTCTCTTTTATATGGGTCGGATGTACACCCGTCATCAAATGCATTTGATTTGGATATTGTTTTTCGAGAGACAGCATCCGATCGGTATAGGTCGAATCAATAGCTGGAATAAAAAAATCAGTAATCCCAGTGGCAAGAGCTCTTTGAATCATTAGATCACGATCTTCGTCAAAAGCTTCTGCGTATAGGTGGGTGTGGGTATCTATTAATTGCATGCGGCTAAAATAGACATTTCGTTATAGAAGGGCAGAAAACACAGATCAAAAATATTGGAATGCTATTCTGTATCTTTGAAAAAAAAAGAGTGCTGAAAAATATTTTAGAACCCAAAGGATACACTTCAATTCGTTTAAAGAGAACAAAAAGCCAACATTTAGTAGCTCAGTTGGAAGTAAACGCTGTTGAAGGCTTGTTTTTAATTGATACGGGGGCTTCTAATAGCTGCATAAGAGCCGATAAGGAAGTTTATTTTGAACTTATTGGGAAAGACAAGACCTTAGAATTGAGTGGGGCGGGGAGTGAAAAATTAGAAGCTAAACCAACAGCAAAAAGCAACATCAGCTATGGTACTGTCTTCTTAACTAAGTTAACATTCTTTTTACTGGATATGGATTCAATCAACAGCTCACTGTCCGAACAAGGGAGTGAAGTAATCGATGGGATTATAGGCGCTGATTTTCTTAAAAAAACTAACGCCTTAATCGATTATAAAAGCAAGAAACTCTTTCTAAAGCTCTAGAGCTTTCTTAGGGTCGTTGTCCATCAATAATGCAATTGGATCCTCCAATGCTTCTTTAATGGCTACAAGAAAGCCTACAGACTCCTTCCCGTCAACAATACGGTGATCGTAAGACAAAGCCAAATACATCATCGGATGAATTTCAACTTTTCCGTTTACAGCGATTGGACGTTCAATAATATTGTGCATCCCTAAAATACCCGATTGTGGTGGATTGATAATGGGTGTTGACAGCATAGAACCGAATACACCTCCGTTGGAGATGGTAAAAGTTCCACCGGTCATTTCGTCCACTGTGATTTTACCATCACGGGCACGAATAGCCAATCTTTTAATTTCTGTTTCAACACCTCTAAAAGACAAGGTTTCTGCGCTTCTAACAACAGGAACCATAAGCCCTTTTGGCCCTGAAACTGCTACACTGATATCGCAGTAATCGTATTCAATTTGATAATCTCCGTCGATCATCGAATTGACATCAGGATATAATTCCAAAGCACGAACTACGGCTCGGGTGAAAAAGCTCATAAAGCCTAATCCAACATTGTGCTTGGCTTTGAACGTTTCTTTAAATTCATTTCGCAGGGCAAAAATGGGGGACATATTGACTTCGTTGAACGTAGTCAACATAGCCGTTTCATTTTTGGCACTTACGAGGCGTTGTGCGACTTTACGTCTCAGCATCGATAGTTTTTTGCGGCTATCGTCACGGGAACCGTGAGTTGGAGGAGTTCCCATTGAAGGCACTGCATCAACAGCATCTTGTTTGGTGATTCGACCATCTCTTCCAGTGCCAGAAACGGCATTGGCATCGATTCCTTTTTCATTTAATATTTTCTTTGCCGCTGGGGAAGCAGAGCCCGAAGCGTATGTCGCTTGTGCTGCAACCTCTTTTTCGACAACAGCTGGTGCTTCTTTCTTAGCAGGAGCTTCCGCAGGGAGAGCATCACCACTTGGTTTACCTTCTGTATCAATTAGGCAAACGACTTGGCCAACAGCAACTGCGTCGCCTTCTTCTGCTTTGAACGTAATTGTTCCACTTTCTTCGGCAGGAAGCTCTAAGGTTGCTTTGTCTGAATCTACTTCGGCAATGGGTTGGTCTTTTTCGACATAATCTCCTTCGGCAACAAGCCATTGAGCAATTTCAACTTCGGTAATTGATTCTCCTGGTGAAGGAACTTTCATTTCTAAAATCATAGGAATGGGTTTTAACAGGTCGTGTTATTTATTTATTTTTTCTAATAAAATTATTCTTGGTGGCATCAAAAACATAGTCAATGACTTCGCCGTGTCTTTTTTTGAATCGCGTTGCGCTTCCTGCAGCTGGAGCTGCATAAAAACGCCTGGACACTGGTCGGAAATGAGCTGCTTCTGGTAAGTGAAGGAGTAAGTGTGACCATACACCCATATTACGAGGTTCTTCTTGGGCCCAAACCACATCTTTAACGTCCTTATATTGCTCTAATACATCTCGCATTTCATCAATCGGCAAGGGAAACAATTGTTCTACACGAACGATAGCTACATCGTGTCGTTTCTTTTCTTTGCGAGCTTCAACCAGATCGTAATAAAATTTACCCGTACAGAAAACTAGGGTTTTCGTTTTTTTGGGAACTACATCAGCATCTTCTATTAGCGTATGGAATTTGCCATTTGTAAATTCTTCTTTAGAAGAAACTACATCCTGATGACGCAGTAAACTCTTCGGTGTAAAAATAACCAACGGTTTTCGGTAATTGGTTTTCATCTGTCGACGAAGAATATGGAATAAGTTTGCGGGAGTAGAACAATTTGCTATGAACATATTGTCCTTTGCACAAAGCTGCAAATAACGCTCAATTCGAGCAGAAGAATGTTCTGCTCCTTGTCCTTCGTATCCATGCGGAAGTAATAAGACAATTCCGTTTTGAGTTTTCCACTTATCTTCTCCCGAAGCAATGTATTGGTCTATTACAATTTGTGCTCCATTACTAAAGTCTCCAAACTGCGCTTCCCAAATGGTCAATGCATTGGGACTAGCCATCGCAAAACCATAGTCAAAGCCCAAAACCGCATACTCGGATAAAAGGGAGTTATAAATACTAAATTTTCCTTGATTTTCAGGACTGATTGTATTCAGCAATACAATCTCTTCTTCAGACTCCTCTGCTTTTAAAAGTGCATGACGGTGCGAAAACGTACCACGCTCCACATCTTGACCGGAAACACGAACATCAAAGCCTTCTTTTAGTAAGGTTCCATAAGCTAGGAGTTCTCCCATTGCCCAGTCCATAGCGTCCGATTCGAAATACATCCGTCTTCGGTCGCCAATTAATTTTTCTATTTTACGAAGGAATTTTTTGTCTGCTGGCAAGGTGGTAATTGTTGTAGCAACTTCAGTAAGTATCTTTTCATTGACCCTAGTATCTACAGCTTCTTTCATTTCATTTGCCTTCGCCAAAGAAAGTCCTTCCCACTCATCAGCCATAAAAGGTGTGATGATTGTTTTTTCTTCTTTTCTAGAATCTTTAAGATCGACCTCTAAAGAATTTTTATACTCTTGTTCCAACTGCTTTACATCTGCAGCAGTTACAATATTTTGAGCAATCAATTGATCGGCATAAATATCTCTTGGATTTTTATGTTTTGCAATTTTCTTATATAACTTAGGCTGGGTAAAGCGCGGTTCATCCCCTTCGTTGTGACCATACTTACGATATCCCAATAGATCGATGAATACATCTCTACCAAATTTCATTCGATAATCTAAAGCAAAAAGAGTTGCGTGAACAACGGCTTCTGCATCATCGGAATTTACATGGAGCACGGGAGACAAGGTCACTTTTGCTACATCGGTACAATAAGTACTGGATCGAGCGTCGAGATAATTGGTTGTAAATCCAATTTGATTATTAACAACAATATGAATTGTTCCTCCTGTCCCGTAACCCTTAAGGCCTGCCATCTGAACAATTTCATAAGGCAATCCTTGTCCTGCAATTGCTGCATCTCCATGCACAATTATAGGAAGTACTTTATGGGTGTCTCCGTCAAAACTACTTTCTAGTTTCGCTCGAGCAATTCCCTGAACCACTGCGCCAACCGTTTCAAGATGCGAAGGATTGGGAGCAATATTCATGTTTATTTTTTTACCGTTATCGGTAGTGCGTTTTGAAGTCCAACCTAAATGGTATTTTACATCTCCGTCAAAAACAGTTTCTTCATAATCTTTTCCGTCAAATTCGCTGAAAATATCTTTTCCTGATTTTCCGAAAATATTGGTCAAGGTATTCAAACGGCCACGATGTGCCATTCCCATTACAAACTCTTCTACACCATGATTGGCTGCGGCTTCGACCACAGCGTCTAGAGCTGGAATCAAAGACTCTCCACCTTCTAGAGAAAATCGTTTTTGACCTACGTATTTGGTATGTAAAAAAGTCTCAAAGCTTACCGCTTGATTCAATTTCTTTAGAATATGCTTTTTCTCATCTTGAGAAAAATTGGGAAGATTATCGTTTATATGAAGTCGTTTTTGGATCCAATCCAGTTTTTCAGGATTACGGATATACATATATTCAACTCCAATAGAATGGCAGTATACACGTTCTAAATGTTCAATAATAACCGTGAGCGTATTGGGGCCTATTCCCATAATATCACCTGCATTGAATACCAGATTACGGTCTGCCTGAGACAAGCCGAAATTTTCTAAGGCCAAATTGGGTTGGTAGGTTCTGCGGTCACGTACAGGGTTCGTTTTGGTAAACAAATGCCCTCGCTTTCTATACGCATCGATAAGCTGTACTACTCGAAACTCTTTTTGTAGGTGTTCGGGTACTTCAGTTACCGATTCAGTACTGTCGTTGTTTTGGCTGTTTTCAATTCCAAAGTCAAAACCTTGGAAAAAAGCTCTCCAGCTGGGTTCAACGCTATCAGGTTGTTGAAGATATTGGTCATACATCTGAGCAAAATAGCCTGTATGAGCTGCATTTAAAAAAGAATACTTGTCCATTATATGGATGCTTGTCTAAAAATTCATGTACGAAATTACAACTTTTAGCCTAAGCCTGCTATGTCTTTGAACGAAAAAAAAGCTGGTTTTAACACAATTACACTCCATTTTATGGCATTTATAGTTTTTATTGTAAAAAACGAGTTTATTCTGGAAAACAACTTCTTAAGAATCTGTTTCAAAAAAGAAAAATATCTTTCCTAAAAATCGAAGAACACATTTCATAATTGGTTACTTTAGACAGCATGTTTGCACTCGTCGATTGTAATAATTTTTATGCCTCCTGTGAGCGTGTCTTTCAACCGCAATGGGAAGGAAAGCCTGTTGTTATTTTATCCAATAATGACGGTTGTGTTATTGCGAGAAGTAACGAAGCAAAAGCTTTGGGCGTCCCTATGGGAGCGCCAGCCTTTAAATACAAAGAGGTTTTTACAAAACAAAAAATTAAAGTATTTTCTTCAAACTATCCGCTTTATGGCGACATGAGCAGTCGCGTTATGCAAATTCTGGAAAATTACACGCCCAATTCTGAGATTTACAGCATTGACGAAGCCTTCCTAAAATTCGATGGTTTTGATTATTTTGACCTAGCAAGTACAGGGCTGAAAATGAAAAAGCAGGTGCGTCAGTGGACGGGAATTCCTGTTTCTGTCGGTTTTGCCCCTACTAAGGCGTTGGCGAAAATTGCTAATAAAATTGCTAAAAAATTCGACTCACGAACACAAGGGGTTTACATCATTGACAGTTGTGAAAAACGAGTAAAAGCCTTGAAGTGGACGGCTGTAAAAGATATTTGGGGCATAGGCAGGCAGCACAGCAAAAGACTAGAAGCGCAAGGAATCCGAACGGCATATGACTTTGCGAACCTTCCTGATTCATGGATTAAAAAACACATGAGTGTATTGGAACTCCGCCTAAAAAAAGATTTACTCGGATTGCCTTACATTAAACTAGAGGATGTTGTCCCTGCAAAAAAGTCTATTGCTACTACTCGAAGTTTTAAAAGTAATCTTTCCCAGTTTCATCAATTGGAAGAACGTATTTCGACTTATGCCAATAGCTGTGCAGAAAAGCTTCGAAAGCAAGAAGGAAGCTGCAGTGCTGTCTTGATTTTTATTCGCAGTAATTCACATCAAAAAAATAAAGAACAATACCGCAACAGCTGTGTAATCACACTCCCGTATGCTACCGATTCTAGTCTCATTATTTCTAAACAGGCTGTGAACGGTTTAAAACGTATTTTTAAGGATGGTATTGACTATAAGAAAGCGGGCGTTATCCTGTTAGGGTTAGTCCCCGCCAAAGAGCGACAGCTCAACTTATTTCAACCCGACCTAAACAAACACGACCCGCTGATGCAGGCTATTGATAAAATACATTTACGCTTTGGACCCCATAAAATTAAGTTAGGAAATCAAGACCTCAATTCGACTTGGAACATGCGACAAGAACATCTTTCCAAGCGCTACACAACAGAGCTAAAAGAAATTTTTACGGTCAATAACAATTCGAATATCATCCTATGAAAAAAGACCAAACGTCGCAACAAGCCATCGTTTTCTTTAAACCAAACACAGAGGTATTTCAAGAGATGCCTCTGGCGCAAAATGGGGTTTCAGCGGGCTTTCCTTCGCCTGCAGACGACTTTAAAGAACTTCGCATCAGTATTGACCAAGAGGTTGTCAAAAACGCAGAGGCTACTTTTTATGCTCGAGTAGCTGGAGAATCTATGCAGGGAGCCGGACTAGATGATGGAGATCTTCTGGTTATTGATCGAAGTAAAGAACCAGAAGACAACAACATTGCTGTTTGTTTTATTGATGGTGAATTTACTGTGAAGCGCTTAAAAGTAACGCCCGAATGTATTTATTTAATGCCTGAAAACTCAAAATACAAACCCATACAGGTAACGGAAGAAAATGAGCTAATCGTTTGGGGGGTGGTTACTTTTGTTGTTAAAAAAGTCTAATTTTTTAGTCTCAATAGAATTTCATACTTTAGGCGAAGCATAGTATAATATATAATTTAATGAAGAGGGTCGCTTATCTTTTCTGGGTCATTGGCATTCTTCATGTCTTTGGGCAGTATACAAATCAAGAACTCTTGACGACCTACACAAAACCACTATTAGTCCCTTTATTAGCTGTTTTTTACTACAACAAACAAGCAGAGAGATTATTCCTAATTGCACTCGGGTGCTCTTGGTTGGGAGATCTTTTTTTAATGGGCGAAGGCCGTTTGTTTTTTCTTTCTGGGATTTTCTCTTTCTGGGGAGCACAACTTTGCTATTTATACTTGATCAATAAAGAGGTCCAACTTCCTTTCAAAAAACGCTTATTTTCTAAAGAAGCCCTTCTACCACTAATCTTGTTCGGCAGCTACTTTGTTGGTACCATGAGTTTATTAGGTGTGAAACTCGGGATGCTGACTTTTCCTGTTAGTGGATATGCGTTTACCTTAGCAATCATAGGAGCTACAAGCATGCTGTTGTGGATAAAAAAGAAAAGCTCAAGCACACGAGCTCTTTTCTTTGGAGTTCTATTGTTTATTATTTCCGATAGTATGATCGCATTCAATACGTTTTATTTTCAAGAAGACATCTTCGGCTTCTGGGTTATGGCCACCTACATACCCGCTCAATTCTTAATCTGTAATTACTTCAGAAAAACACATGCAAACACATGAATTCAGTTTTTTCAGTGGTATTCAAATACAGCGTTTACCTGTTTTGGGTTGTTGCTCTTATTAATCTTTATGGACTCATGTTTTATAGTCCGCTGGAACAAATCACAAAACCCTTTCTTATCCCCATTTTAAGTCTTTACTATTTTTCTGGAAATAACAGAAATTCTGCTTATGTGATGGCGTTGTTTTTTTCTTGGTTTGGGAATGTTTTAATTATGAGTACTGAATTCTCGATGATTCTTGCGGGGGTTATTTGTTTCTGGGGAATGCTATTACTGTACTCCTATCAAATCCTCAAAAACCTTTCTGGCTCACTCGTAGATCAATTCAAAAAAAAGAAGGTGTATATGCATTATTAAGTTTAGGAATCGCTATTCTGAGTATCATCGTAATAATTGAACCATACGCAGAAATAATTATAATTCCTGTAATACTTTATGGGATCACCTTAATCCTAGCAGGAATTCTAAGTTTTATCACCTACTCAAAGAACAAGACAATTCAAAATCAAAATTTGATTTTTGGATATGTTTTCATGTGTTTGAGTGCCATTACAAAAGCTATAGAAATAATTTATTTTGACAACAATTATTACTTTTTTGGGAATCCACTGCTTTATGCACTGGGACATTATTACTTTTACTTGTATTTTACATATCCGTCAAAACAAAATCATGAGATTTAAGAGTTTATATCTACCGCTGTCCCTCCTACTATTTTTATGTTTCAATTTAAGTCTAGCTCAAGAAGATCCTTATGAAAATGAAGAGGAAGACTATGAAGAAGTCGAGTATCTATCTCCACTAAATGATAAAAGTCTAGAAGGCCAAAAACTCTTTGTAGAAGAACTTCTGGATCTCTCGGGTTACATCGTCAAAAGCATACAAGTATATCAAAAACTCCCAAATAACGCTAAGGTGTTTCGAGTGAAGTTAGACACTAAAAACGAAGGAGGCTTTGTTTTTGTGCGCTGGGATAAAAAAGAGAAAGAAAATTACATTGCTAATAAAATGATTGACCCTGGGGTGTACTACAGCCTGAAAGCTTCCAAAGAAATTATGCGTAAACAAACGGATAAAGGATCATTCGGAATAGACGATATTGGGTTGCAGGCAGCAGATCAAGACCCAATAAGTGAAGATGAATTGGAACAATTTCGACAGGAATTTGATCTCCAAGAAAAGGAAAAAGAAGCGAAAAAAATTAACGAAGCAAACAAAGCTGCAAAAAAGAAAAACAGAAAGCGGAAAAATTAATATGTTTATTTTATCTGCAAAAAAGTTAAACAAAAGTTTTCAGATTCAAAAGTCAAGCCCTAATTTTATAGAAAATTAAATCCAATGAAAAACAGTCTATTGCTGACGCTTTTGACCATTTCCGCTCTTGCATTTGCACAAAATACAGGGACTTTTTCAGGTCAAATTATCGACGCGAAAACACAATATCCCTTAGAAGGATCTTCTGTTATTCTTGAGGGAACAAACATCGGTGTTATTACGGATGCAAATGGATATTTTACTTTTGAGAACGTACCCACCAAATCGTATAATATTCAGGCGACCTATTTGGGCTATGAATCGCAAACCCTATACAATGTGATCGTGAAGTCGGTAGGAACTCCATCTCTTTTATTTAAACTCAACGAATCTTCAGAAGCTTTAGATGAAATAATCCTTTCGAAGAGTTCTTTTAGAACCACTAAAGAAACACCGCTATCAACCCAATCCTTTTCTGCAGTTGAAATAGAAACATATCCAGGAGGAAATAATGATATCGCAAAAGTAGCGCAAAGTTTACCCGGAATTTCTCCTTCAATTGGTGGGTTTAGAAATGACTTCATTATTCGCGGTGGAGCTCCAAACGAGAGTGTATACTATTTGGACGGAGTTGAAATTCCAAACATCAATCATTTCAGTACACAAGGAAGTGCTGGAGGCCCTGTAGGCATGCTCAACGTTTCTTTTATACGAGAAGTAACGCTATCCTCTTCGGCATTTGGTGCCGAATATGACAACCCATTGTCGGGGGTTCTTGCATTTGAACAACGCGAAGGAAATAATCAGACCTATTCCGGAAATGTCCGGATTGGGGCAAGTGAAGCCGGAGCAACTTTTAACGGTCCCTTATTCAAGAAAGGAAAAGAACGCTCCAATACAACACTAATGGTTTCTGCTCGAAGAAGTTATTTGCAATTTGTATTCGCCTTGGTAGGTCTTCCCATACGACCCGATTATTGGGATTACCAATGGAAATTGAATCATAAAATTGACGCACGCAACAGCTTGACTTTTATTGGCCTTGGATCCATAGATGATTTCTCTGTAGTTGCTCCCGATGATTTTGATGTGGAACAACAAGCAGCTCTAGAAACTGCTCCCATCATAGAACAAAGAACCCTTACACTTGGACTTACTTGGAAACATCAATTCAAAAATGGTACAGGGCAAGTAAACACAACCTTGAGCAGCAATCGTCTGAAAAATGTTTTCAGTCAATACCAAGACAACGAAAACAAAACCGGTATTCTCTTCAGAAATGATTCTAAAGAGCAAGAAACTAAGCTAAGGGTGCACGCCACCCAATACATAAAGGACTGGAAAATTTCATACGGACTCAACGTTCAGCAATCCGTTTACACCAATAATACAGAAGACATAGTCGGTGGCTTTGGCTACGAAACGGCTATTGATTTTGCTAAATACGGTTTCTTTGGAAAACTGAGCCGTTCGTTTGTAGACAACCGCTTAAGTTTAGCACTAGGACTGCGTTCCGATGCAGATAGCTTTACCAACGGATCAACACTAATCGATAATCTATCACCGAGACTTTCGGCTTCGTACATGCTCAATGAAAGCAGTAGCTGGAAGCTGAATGCTTCTGTAGGGCGTTATTTTAAAATTCCAACATACACCATGCTCGGGTTTCAAAACAACAGTGGACAATTCATCAACAAATCCAATCGGTATACACAGAGTGATCATTATGTCTTTGGGGTTGAATACAACCTGAGTCCCTCTGCCCGTTTTACAGTAGAAGCTTTTAGAAAAGAATACAGTCAATACCCCGTGTCTGTTGTAGACGGTGTTTCCTTAGCCAATAAAGGCGCTGGCTTTGAAGTATTAGGAAACGAAGCAGTAATTGATACGGGTAGCGGATTGAGTAAAGGGATAGAGGTTTTGTTTCAACAAAAACTATCCAATAACTTTTATGGGATTTTGGCCTATACCTTATTCAGCAGTGAATTTTCAGGAATAGACAGGGTGAGGCTTCCTTCGGTTTGGGACAGTGGAAACTTACTTACATTTACTGGAGGGTACAAACTGCCAAAAAACTGGGAGGTTAGTTTACGGTATCGTTATGCCGGAGCAACACCATTTGCCCCAACGGACACAGCAGCAACCTTGACAACCTATCCACAAGTTATAATCGACTATAGCCGTTTGGGCGAAAATAACTTATCGACCTTCAAGCAAGGAGATTTCCGTCTGGATAAAAAATGGAATTTCGAGAAACTGTCGTTTAATTTCTATTTCGAAATTCAAAATTTCTTAGCGCAAGAAAACCCTCGACCAGATGAATACACTTTGGCTAGAACGGATGAAGGCGTGTTGATTTTACCGAGAGAACTTGTTAAGATTGAGCGAGAAGAACGCAATACTCCCTTCCCCTCTTTTGGCTTTGTGTTTGACTTTTAGAGGTAAAAATCTTGTACTAATTGCTGATGTTCGAATGTACGCTGATGGCGAGATTCTTCAAGAATCAATTCCTCGGTTTGTAAAGGAGCTTGTGTTTGTTCAAAGCGCATCAAAGCTCTTTTAAAAGAGCTGGTTATTGTACCCTTTAGGTGCAGCTCATGAACTAAATGTAGGTTGTGCTCAAGCCCCAGAGCACAAAGCTTATTTCGATATTCAAAAGGGCACACCATTGAAAAACTACCCTTAGGACTCAGCAGTTGATCAACACAAGAAAATAAATCTTCATAGCGAAGGTGGTTGTTGTCGCGTGCGGTACTTCTAGAATCCTCTGACACTTTAAAAGGGGTGGTAAAAAAGGGCGGGTTCGAAACAATCAACTCGAAGGTTTCACTAGATTTTTGGGTGTAGTTTAAAAGGTCGGCATGAAGCAATTCTAAACGATCAAACCAAGGGGAATTTTTAAAGTTTTTGGTCGCCTCAGCTGCAGCGGCTGCGTCAACTTCTATTGCTTTGATACTAGAACCATCCGTTCTTTGAGCGAGCATCAGTGCGATCAGTCCGGTACCCGAGCCAATATCTAAGATGGTTTTGGGCTTACTGCTTACAGAAGTCCAAGCACCAAGTAAAACCCCGTCGGTACCGATTTTCATTGCAGATTTTGACTGGTCAATTTGAAATTGCTTAAACCGAAAGAGTGTGTTTTTCACGAGCGATAAACATCCAATAATCCGTCTGGTAAATTCAGTGTAAGTTCAGAAGATTTTTTATCAACTTTAGTAATAAAATCGTCGTGAACAGGGACCAAAATAAGTCGCTCCTTTTTATCTAAAATCTCGAATAAGGCCTGAGGAGTTTGATCATTTACAGACTGTAGGATTCCAATTTTTTTACCGGTTTGTTCTTTAACCGTAAAGCCAATAACTTCATGATAATAAAATTGACTATCCTCTAATTCTGGGAGGAAACTTAGGGGGAGGTACAACTCTTTCTTCATCATCAAGTCTGCATCGGCTTCCGTCTCGATGTCTTCGAAACGAATCCGCAGTAGGCTAGATTTTTGGAGTTGGGCATTATCAATAAAAAAAGGAACCAGTTTGTTGCCTTGTAAGACAAAAACTGATTCCAAATTGATATAGTCTTGAGGAGTATCGGTGTCCAGCTTAGCGAGCACCTCTCCTTTGTAACTGAATTTTGAAACGATGGTCCCAAGGTAGAAACATTCTTCTTTGGTCATCGATGCAAGGTATTATGCTTCTGGAGTCTCTTCTGTTGCGTCAGCAGCAGGAGCTTCTTCAGCAGGAGCAGCTTCTTCGGCAGCAGGTGCTTCCTCGGTAGCAGGAGCAGCTTCTTCAACTGCGGCAGCTTCAAGAGCGGCAGCGGCAGCTACCTCTTCAGCAGCGGCTTCTGCAACTAAAGCTTTAGCATCAGAAACACGTTTTTCATTTACAGCTTTTTCAGCAGCAAATGCATCCGCTTTAGTTTTTGCTTCATCCTTAGAAAGACCATCAACTTTAGCTTGGATTTGTAGGTCTTTTTGCTCCAACCATGCTTCGAACTTTGCATCAGCGTCTTCCTGAGTTAAGGCTCCTTTGCGAACGCCACCTTGTAGGTGATGCTTCAATAAAGCTCCTCTGTAAGACAATAAAGTACGAGCAGTGTCAGTAGGTTGTGCACCATTCGCTAACCATTTTACAGCAGCATCTACATCAAGATTCACTGTAGCTGGGTTGGTGTTTGGATTGTATGTTCCGATTTTTTCGAGATAACGTCCATCTCTTTTGGCACGAGCATCAGCTGCTACTACCCAATAGAATGGTTTTCCTTTTTTTCCGTGTCTCTGTAATCTGATTTTTACTGGCATGTCATATTAAATTGTGAACGTTCTCGACGTTCGGGTTATTAATTCAAGGTGCAAATGTACTGTTTTATTTCAAAAGTAAGTCTGAATCTTTTAAAGTTACTATAATCAGTAAACAAACAAAGTTGGATAATCTTGTTTTAGGTGGTTATTCCTAGGGTTTTATCCTTGTACAACCCATTAAAAAGGCTTATTTTTGCGCCCTAATTTATTGAGAACACATCCATGCAAATTACAAGAACAGACCTTGACGCCTTGAACAGTACAATCACGATCGCATTAGATCAAAATGATTTTGCTGAAAAAGTACTAAACGTATTGAACGATTATCGAAAGAATGCAAACATCCCAGGATTTAGAAAAGGGCATGTGCCTATGGGCATGATCAAAAAGCAATACGAAACGGCAGTTACAGCTGATGAGGTAAATAAAATACTACAAGAAAATTTAAACAAATACATCACCGACGAAAAGCTTGAGCTTCTAGGAAACCCACTCCCCAAAATGCAAGATGAAATAGACTGGAAAGCTGATGTCATGAACTTTGAATTTGAACTTGGCCTTTCTCCAAAGTTCGATGTTAAGCTAAAAGGCAAAAAGGCAGTTACCTATTTTCAAATCGAAGCGGATAAAAAAATGATTGAAGAACAACTCAATCACATTCAAAAACAATACGGAAAGATCGAGTCTGCTCAAGAAATTGGAAAAGGTGCTGAACTCGCTGTTGAAATCAAAAACGAAGAAGCTGCTATCGATACAACTCCCGTTATTGAGTTTGATCAAATCAAAGGGGAAAAGAACATCACTGCCTTTAGTCCAGCAAAGGTAGGCGACACCTTAGAGCTTCAAGCCAAAGGTCTTTTTACTGAAGACAGTGCAGCTGCTAGAGCGTTTGGTTTAACCATACCTCAATTGGATGAGCTTCCAAAAACAGTTGCGATCACGATAAAAGAAATCAACAATCGAATTCTTGCAGATTTAGACCAAGAGCTTTTTGATAAATTATATGAAGCCGGAACCGTAACTTCGGTAATAGACTTAAAAGCAAAAATAAAAGAAGGAATTGAAAAGCAATTTGTATCTCAGTCGGAACAAAAGCTACTTAATGACATAACAGAGAATCTAATTGAAGCAACAAAATTTGATCTTCCCAAAGAATTTTTGATTCGTTGGCTGCAAAATTCTGGTGAAAAACCCTTGAATGAAGAAGAAGCTATTGCAGAATATGAAAAATCTGAAAAAGGGATTCGCTATCAATTGATCGAAGGATCAATCATCCAAGAACACGATCTTCAAATTCAATTTGAGGAGCTTCAAAGTTTTGCAAAGGAATTGATCAAAGAACAAATGGCTCAATACGGTCAGCTAGCTCCGGAAGAAAAAGAGTTAGATGATATAGCTGCTCGAATTTTTACAAATCAAGAAGAAACCAAAAGGCTTTCTGATCAATTGATGAGTAAAAAGCTGTTGACTTTTTACAAAGAAAATGCAGGAATAAAAACAAAGAAAGTAAACTACGATGCATTTGTAAAAGAAGCATACGGCAGCGCACAATAATTTTACTTACTTTTAGTTACTAAATAAACCGCACTATGGACTACGGAAAAGAGTTTAAAAAATACGCAACTAAGCATCACGGGGTAAACGCTATGTACTACGATAAAATCGTCAGTAGCATGACTCCTTATATCATTGAAGAACGCCAAATGAACGTAGCTCAAATGGATGTATTTTCAAGATTGATGATGGATCGTGTTATGTTTTTGGGAACAGGGATTGACGATCAAGTAGCAAACATCATTCAAGCACAGTTGTTGTTTTTACAAAGTGTAGATCCAAAACGTGATATACAAATGTACATCAACTCTCCCGGTGGAGGGGTATATGCTGGTTTGGGTATCTATGACACCATGCAATACATAACACCAGATGTTGCAACGATCTGTACGGGTATTGCGGCTTCTATGGGTGCTGTACTACTCTGTGCTGGAGAAAAAGGGAAACGCTCTGCTTTGCCCCATGCTCGTGTGATGATTCACCAACCTTTGGGGGGTGCTCAGGGTCAAGCTTCGGATATCGAAATTACCGCACGTGAGATCATGAAACTTAAAAAAGAATTATACGACATCATTGCCAACCATTCTGGACAAGAATTCGACAAGGTACACCACGACAGTGACCGGGATTACTGGATGAAAGCTGAAGAAGCTAAAGCCTACGGAATGGTAGATGAAGTTTTGACCAAATAAACGTATTGAATCATGAGTGATGAAGAATTAATTTGTTCCTTTTGCGGTCGTTCTAAACCACAGACCGATCTCTTGATTGCTGGCTTAGACGCTCATATCTGTGATAAATGCATTCATCAAGCTCATGGTATTGTAATTGAAGAAGATAAAGATGTTGAGGGTATAAGCGACCAAAAAGAAGCTCTAGAGGTAAAGACACCGAAACTTACTAAGGCTTTTTTAGACCAATACATCATTGGTCAAGACGCCGCTAAACGGGTGATATCGGTGGCTGTATACAATCACTACAAAAGATTATCGCATCCCAAGTCAGAGCTTGAGGAAATAGAAATTCAAAAAAGTAACATCCTTTTAGTTGGACAAACTGGAACAGGAAAAACCTTATTGGCTCAATCCATTGCCAAAATGCTGAGTGTACCTTTAGCTATTGTAGATGCTACCATCCTTACAGAAGCAGGTTATGTTGGGGAAGATGTTGAAAGTATTTTAACCCGCTTACTTCAAGCTGCTGATTATGACGTAGAACGTGCTCAACGTGGAATTGTTTTCATCGATGAGATTGATAAAATTGCCCGTAAGGGGGATAATCCCTCCATTACACGAGATGTGTCGGGAGAAGGAGTTCAACAAGCCCTATTGAAGTTACTCGAAGGAACCGTTGTAAATGTTCCGCCTAAAGGGGGGCGCAAGCATCCGGATCAAAAATTTATTGAAGTTGATACCTCCGATATTTTATTTATCGCTGGGGGAGCTTTTGATGGTATTGAACGTGAAATCAATAAACGGATGAATCTTCAGGCAATTGGATATAAAGTTCAATCACAAAAAGAAGACATAGACAAGGACAACCTTCTACAATATGTAAATCCTAAAGATGTCAAGTCATTTGGTTTGATTCCCGAGATAATTGGACGCCTTCCTGTATTGACTTATATGCATCCTTTGGACAGAAAAACCTTACGTTCCATTCTGACTGATCCTAAGAATGCCTTGATCAAACAATACGAGAAACTCTTTGAGCTTGACGGCATAAGCCTCAATTTTTCTTCTGGAGCCTTGGATTTTATTGTTGAAAAAGCAATAGAATACAACCTGGGTGCACGTGGATTACGTTCGCTTTGTGAAGCCATTCTTACGGATGCCATGTTCGAAATGCCTGGAGGAGCAGCGACCGAATTAAAAGTGACCAAAGCCTATGCTGAACGGAAACTTAACAACTCCAAAGATCCAGCCCTTAAAGCGGTTTCTTAGCATTAAAGGCTAATAATTCTTCCATCAGATCCCGGTTATTAGATAAACGTGGAACCTTGTGTTGTCCCCCCAGTTTTTTATTTTCAGACAACCAGTTGTAAAACAGCTTGGGTTGCGCTATGACTATTTCGGGAAGACGCATGGTCAAATTTTTATACCGCTTGGCATCATAATCTGAATTTACTTCCCGCAAGGTTTCATCCAACAAACTTGTAAATCGCTCCATGTTTTCGGGTTGACTATCGAACTCAACAAGCCATTGATGTGCTCCGCTAGTTTTTCCTTTCATAAAAATTGGCGCAGCTGTAAAATCGATGATATGAACCCCCAAAGCTTGGGCCGCTTTCGACAGAGCAAAATCTGCGTTTTCGACCATTAATTCTTCTCCAAAAGCATTGATGAAATGCTTGGTTCTACCAACCACTTGGATTCGATACGGAGCAACAGAGGTGAATTTGATCACATCGCCCAATTTGTAACGCCACAAACCTCCGTTGGTCGTTATCACAAGCGCATAGTTTGTATACAAAGACACTCCAGCCAGGGGAACAATATCCTGATCCATTCCGTCAACTGGAATGAATTCATAAAAAATTCCATAGTCCAACATCAATAACATCTCATCAGAATTGTTCTGGTCTTGAATTCCGAAAAAGCCTTCCGAAGCATTATAGGTTTCGTAGTACTTTAGTTGAGAACCAGGGAAAAAATTACTGTATTGATTTTTATACGGTTTAAAGCTAACCCCTCCGTGAAAAAAAACTTCAAGATTGGGCCAAACCTCCAAAATATTTTTCTTTTCGGTCTGCTCAAGAACCTTATTAAACAAGACCATCATCCAAGACGGAACTCCAGCAAAACTTGTTACATTTTCATTTATGCTCTCTTTTAAAATGGCATCCATTTTGGCTTCCCATTCAGGCATTAAAGAAACTTTATGGGAGGGTGTACTACTGATCTCTGCCCAGAAAGGCATATTGTCAATAATTATTGCCGACAAATCTCCAAAATAACTCGTACTGTTGTCATAAATTTCTTGGCTCCCACCCAATCGTAGATTCTTACCATTAAAGAGTTCAGATTCTGGGTTATTATTAAAATAAAACGAAAGCATATCTTTTCCAGCTTTGTAATGACAATGCTCTAAAGCCTCAACACTTACGGGAATGAATTTGCTTTTACTATCTGTTGTTCCGCTAGACTTTGCAAACCACTTTATAGGAGTAGGCCAAAATATATTGGCCTCTCCCTTTCTGCTTCGATTGATGTCTTTTGCAATATCTTCGTATGCAACAAGGGGCACCCTACTTTTAAAAACTTCGTAGTTGGTAATCGAACTGAATTGATAATTCAACCCTATTTCAGTTTGCTCAGAAACACGGAGTAAATCCTGAAGAACTTCTTGTTGAACTTCATGGGGGTATTTTATAAATAGTTCTATCTGATGAATTCTTTTTTTAAGAAACCAAGAGGCTATAGAATTGAATAAGGGGATTGCCATTTTATAAGTATCTTTATTTTATAAATATAAATCATTCTATCACATGTTTTCAGGCGTTCTAAAAAAAATGAATACGGCGTTCGGTCCTTCGGTCGGCTATTACCTCAATCTGAAAGACGATTTTGTAGCCCTACACCAATTCATTGACCAATCCATTACACTTGAAATGATTGGCTACGAATGCCTAAATTGTTCGCGAACAGAGCCGATCTTCAGACAAGGTTTTTGCAAAAAGTGTTTTTTTGAAAGTCCAAACGCCGGCGATTGGATCATGCGTCCCGAACTGAGCACCGCTCACTTGGACATCGAAGATCGCGATTTGGTTTATGAGAAAAAAGTACAACTGCAGCCACACATCGTATATCTCGCACTTTCTAGTCATCTGAAGGTCGGAGTGACTCGAAAAACACAAGTCCCCACCCGATGGATTGATCAGGGTGCGCACCAAGCTTTAGCTGTCCTTGAAGTACCTAATCGATATTTGGCTGGTGTGGGTGAAGTTGCATTAAAAGAAATTTATTCTGACAAAACCAATTGGCGAAAAATGCTGCAAAACGAAGCAGAACCTATCGATTGGGTTTCTGAAAGAAACAAGGCAATCGATCATCTTCCCAAGGAACTGAAACCCTATGTGCTTCATGAAAATACAGAACCTTTGGCAATTGAATTTCCTGTAAATCGCTACCCTGAAAAAGTAAAAAGCTTGAACCTAATAAAAGAGCAGAACTACACAGCTGTGCTAAAAGGAATAAAAGGACAATACCTCATCTTTGAAGACGACACTGTTTTCAATGTACGTTCAAACGAAGGTTTGGTTGTTAATTTGAGTTTACACTAACTAGTCAAATGTCTTGGATGAAGTTTCTACCAAGCGATTAATCTCCGTCATTTCCTCAGCAGTCAAATGCCGCCATTTGCCCTTGGGTATGTCTAAAGACACATTCATGATGCGTGTTCGTTTTAAAGCCACAACCCGATAATCTAAATACTCACACATTCTTCTAATCTGACGATTCAAGCCTTGGGTTAAAATTATTTTAAACTCTTTTTTATGGGTCTGCTTAATTTCGCAGGGACGGGTTACCGTATCTAAAACTGGAATTCCAGCACCCATTTGTTTAATAAAATCATCGGTTATCGGTCGATTGACCGTAACCACGTATTCTTTTTCGTGGTGGTTTCTTGCACGTAAAATTTTATTGACAATATCGCCGTCGTTGGTCAAAAATATAAGTCCCTCACTCGGCTTGTCTAAACGTCCAATTGGAAAAATCCGACTTGGGAAATTAATATAGTCGATGATGTTGTCTTTTTCAACTCCCGTATCGGTCGTACATACGATTCCAACGGGCTTATTGAATGCTATATAAATTGCTTCTTCATTTCCGGGACGCACAAGTTCGCCATCTACATGAATTACATCTTCAGGAAGAACTTTTACCCCCATACCAATTACTTCCCCATTAACCACAATTCGACCTTGATCGATCATTTTGTCGGCTGCTCTTCTCGAACAATATCCGATTTCGCTGAGGTATTTATTTATTCGTACGGGATCACTCATATCGTTCTGATTCGTTTTCTAATTGAATTTCTTCTCCAGCTTTTAGGTTGAAACGCCTTCTTATTAAATATACAAAGAGGTAGAGAAAAGGGGTGTCGATAGCCGCTATAAGAACTTTAAAAATAAAGCCTGAAATTACTAGGCCAACAAACATATTCCAAGGTAATACTTGAAAAATACAAAGTAAAAGAATAACCGTAAGAGTATCTAAAAATTGAGAGGCAAAAGTTGAAAAGTTATTTCGCAACCACAGCTGTTTTCCCTGGGTTTTCTTTTTCCAAAAATGATAGATGCGTATGTCTACAAACTGGGCACATAAATATGCAATCATAGAGGCAAGAACCGCTAAGGGAGATAAAGAAAATACTTGTGAAAAGGTCTCATCTCCTATTGGTGATGAAGGAATTGCGGGTACAAAATCTGCCAGCAATAAAATTCCAATGGAAAAAAACGAGGCAAAAATTCCGGCTACAACTACTTGGTTTGCTTTTTTTTGACCAAAAATTTCTGAGATTAAATCTGTGATTAAAAAAGTAATTGGATAAGGTAAAATACCCACTGATAATTCAAACAACGGAATTCCAAAGACGCTTGTGTCTATAGGGTACCAATAAAAGAACTTTTGAAAAATTAAATTAGAAACCACTAAAGAAGTGATGAAAAGGGCAACTAAATATAAGAAAATCTGATACGCAATTTCCTTGTCTTTTTGGTTCATGCGTTATTTAATATCAAGTGAAAAAGGAATCCTGGCTTGAATTTGTAAAGCTTGATTTTCCTCAGAAGTTGATGCCTCGATAAAGGCACTGAATTCTCTTGGAAGAGCTGATTTGATTTTAGTTTCTATTGCAGCAAAAGGACTCATCAGAGCAAAAATATCGTCAAAATCTGTTTCAACTTTAGGGTAAGACGTCAGGTTGTACTCTTCTATTTCTGCAAGTTCAGCGGCAGCTTCTATAGCCGCATCTAGGCCTCCTAACGCATCAACAAGACCGTTTTCTTTTGCTTGAAGACCTGTCCAAACTCTTCCCTGAGCAAGGATCTCAACCTCTTCTAAAGATAAATTTCTCCCATCGGCAACCCGTTGCTTAAAAGTCTCGTAAACATGTTCTATACCTTCCAAAGCACTTTTACGGAAGCCGGGAGATATTGGTTCAAAGGGACTGTAACCAACTGCATTTTTATGTGTCATTACATGCTCGGCATTAATTCCAATATCGTCTGTAAACCCTTTGACATTTGGTATGGTTGCAAACACTCCAATTGAGCCTGTTACAGTCATTGGATCTGCAAATATGGTATCGGCATTACAGGCAATATAATATCCTCCTGAAGCTGCAACATTCCCCATTGAAACGACCAAGGGCTTTTCCTTCTTAGCATCCTCTAACGCGTTCCATAAAATATCTGAAATCATGGCACTTCCACCCGGAGAATTCACTCGTAGGACGATTGCTTTAACACGTTTGCTTTTAACAGCTTCTTCTATTGCTTCTACAAAAACCTGATCCCCGATTTGAGTTTCATTTCCATCTCCGAAAAGAATAGGCCCTTGGGCATAAATAACCGCTATTTTATCACGAACTCCTTTTTTATAAGCTGCGTTTCCTGCCAAAAGATCATTATAGTCGACTAATTTAAGTTTATCATCTTCAGAGATACCCACCTTATTTTTCAACAATTCGATGTATTCACTTTTGTAGTTGATCTGATCTACCAAACCAACTTTAACTGCATTCTCAACAAGGTTAGCTTTGAGTTCAGTTGCTATTGCATCCAGCTCATCAATAGACATATTCCGAGCCTCTGCAATTTCAGAACCAATCGTTTCCCAAAGCGAGGCGATTAGAGAACCGATTTGCTCTCGATTGGCTTCACTCATGGTGTTAGACAAATAGGGTTCTACCGCACTCTTATATTTACCGTGACGAATCACTTCCATTTTAAAGCCGTATTCATCTTCGAAATCTTTGAAATACAAAACCTCTGAAGCCAAACCTTTAAACTCTACTCCTCCATTTGGATTAACAAAAATAGAGTCAGCAACTGAAGCCAAATAGTATCCTTTCTGAGTGAAATAATCCCCATAAGCTGATATGAATTTTCCGCTTTCTTTAAAAGTAACTAAGGCATCGCGAAGGGTTTTGGTTTGTGCCCATCCGGCTTGAACGTACTCACTACGAAGGTGAATCCCTTTAATTTTATCGTTTGCTTTTGCCAAGTCAATTGCAGTTACTAAGTCAATCAGTTGAACACTTTCGGCATCCAAGCCTAAGCTGACTTGAAATTCTTGACTTCCAGGAACATTGTCTAATATGGGTAAGTCTAATTTCAAAGAAAAAATGCTGTTGTCCCGAATCAATGCACTAGAACTGCCTTCTGAGTTTACAGCACTAGCAATTCCGGCAATCAACATAAACAAGATAATACCCCCTAAAACAAGGGCGGTAAGAGTTCCTAAAACTGAGGCTAAAAAAGTACGTAAGAAGTTCATTGGAGTTGATTTTTTACAAATATAAGATAAACTGATCGATGTAAGAAGATGTGTTTGGGTTTTTAAATTGAAAGTAACAACTTCATTTTTAGTGCAAAAGATTTATATTTATGATTTTCAAATCAATAACCCATGAAAAAAACAGTACTCCTTTTAGGTCTCTTTCTATTTTTAACCCAATGTAAAGTCAATCAATTTACCGGTAAAAAAACCTTACAGATTTATGGAAATAAGACTGTGCTGCCGCAGGCTTTTAAAGCCTATGATGAATTTATTTCTACCAATAAGGTTATCCGAAACACTCCGGCAAGCAATCAAATACAAGATGTTGGTAAACGAATAACACAGGCTGCAGAAGCTTATTTTAAATACAAACAAAACCCAAACTATCTCGACGATTATGCTTGGGAGTATAATTTAGTTGAGGATAAAGCGATCAACGCTTGGTGTATGCCGGGTGGAAAAATAGTATTCTATACTGGAATTATGGATATTGCCAAGACCGAAGCGGGTATTGCTGCCATAATGGGACATGAAGTTGCTCACGCCCTTGCAAATCATGGAGCACAACGTATGAGCGCAGGGACCATTCAACAAGGTCTGGGTATCTTGGGAGCAAAACTTCTAGAAAACGAACCTGAAAAAAAGAGGGATCCTTTTCTAAAAGCCTATGGAATTGGATATAATGTAGCAGGAATGTTACCCTTCAGCAGAGCTCATGAAAAGGAAGCAGATATCATCGGGATGCAATTGATGGCTATAGCGGACTATGATCCTTTAGAGGCGGCTTCTTTATGGGAACGTATGCAAGCACAAACTCCAGATACTAAAACCCCACAGATATTGAGTACCCACCCCTCTCCTCAAACTCGGATTTCGAATTTACGGAAAAATGCGCCCCAGGCTTTAGCACAAGTACAACAAATTAAAGCCTCCTTGAATCAATAAGTCATTTAAGAGTTGCACCCTTGCTTTTTTTTGTCTTTTTTTGACACAAAAAAAACCATGGTTTACATTGGGTTGGGCAGCAACATTGGTAACCGATTCGCTTTACTCCAAGAAGCGGTTGACTGTATTGACTCTAGTATTGGGACCATTCTTTCTGTTTCTAAAGTATACGAAACTCCGGCTTGGGGTTTTGAAAGTGAAGCATTCTTAAACGCCTGTATTAAGATTGAAACAAAATACACTGCATTTGAAGTTTTAGAAGCTCTTTTAAGCATCGAAAACAAATTGGGCAGAGATCGCAACCCCAGGGAAGGATACCAAGCCCGACCCATAGATTTGGATATTCTACTGTTCAAAAATGATGTTATTTCACAGAAACACTTGCAGCTACCACACCCAAGAATGGAATTACGGCAATTTGTTTTGACTCCTTTAGCAGATATCGCAGCGTCAATTGTGCACCCACAATTGCAGAAAAGCATAGAAGAGCTGCAGCAAATATGTGAAGACGATTCTGTTTTGAGTATTTGGAACGAGCAGCTGAAATTTTAAATCTATTGGGTTTTCTGGAAAAAGTCCCAAGCCACTACTCCGGCAGTAACAGCTATGTTAAGGGAATGCTTTACTCCTTCTTGGGGAATTTCAATAACGCCATCCGATGCATCGATGACTTCTTGAGCCACACCTTTGATTTCATTTCCCAGAACAAAGGCATGGGTTCTCTTGGGTTCGGGTTGAAAGTCATTTAAAAAAATAGCCTGTTCCGCTTGTTCAATAGACCAAACTGCAAGACCTTCTTGTTTGAGTCGGATAACCAGATCAACTGTGTTTGCGACATATTCCCATGCAACAGATTCAGTTGCTCCAAGTGCCGTCTTTTGAATGTCTTTGTGGGGCGGTTGGGCAGTAATCCCGCAGAGATAAATTTTTTGAAGTAAAAAAGCATCCGAAGTCCTAAAGACCGATCCAATATTATTTAAACTCCTGATGTTGTCCAGAATGATAATCAAGGGCGTTTTGGTGGCCTCTTGTGCCTCCTCTTCGGTCTTTCGGCCGAGTTCTATGTTCTTTAATTTTCTATGTTTCACAGTTCAAAAATAAGGAAGTATTCATTAGCGTTTTATAAAATTTAAATAATGGTTACATTCGCATAAATCATAAAAGAAAAACATCCCTTGGCAAAATCAGCTAAAGAAACACCCTTAATGAAGCAGTACAACCAAATCAAGGCAAAATATCCTGATGCCTTATTGTTGTTTCGTGTAGGTGATTTTTATGAAACCTTTGGCGCTGACGCCATCAAAGCAGCAAAAATATTAGGGATTATCCAGACCAAGCGCGGCGCAGGCATTAGTAGCGAAACGGAATTGGCTGGCTTTCCACATCATTCGTTGAACACCTATTTACCGAAATTAGTGAAAGCCGGTTGCAGGGTTGCAATCTGCGATCAGCTTGAAGATCCCAAAATGACGAAGACCATCGTCAAACGAGGGGTTACTGAATTGGTAACCCCCGGAGTCGCTTTGAACGATGATGTCTTAGAACAAAAAAAGAATAATTACCTCGCTGCCGTTCATCCTGGAAAAAGCCTTTGGGGCGTTTCTTTCCTCGATATTTCTACTGGAGATTTTATGACCAGCGAGGGTTCTGTAGATCATGTAGATCAGTTATTACAAAAATTCAACCCAAGTGAGGTATTGGTTTCTAAACCCAAAAAAAGTCTTTTTGCGGAGCAGTTTGGGACACAGCATGCTGCTTTTTATATGGAAGATTGGGTTTTTCAAACTGAATTCTGTACCGAGCTTTTGACCCAACATTTTCAAACCAAATCGTTGAAAGGTTTTGGTGTAGAAGGCTTAGAATTAGGCAGCATAACAGCGGGTGTGATTTTACACTATTTATCAGAAACCCAGCACACACAGCTACAACACATTCATGCTGTACAGGCCATCAATTCCGAAGATTACGTCGGGATTGATCGTTTTACTGCTCGAAATCTAGAGCTTTTATATCCCAACTCCAGAGAAGGTGTTTCTTTAATTGACGTTATCGATTTCACTTCCACCGCTATGGGTGGGCGTATGCTCAGACATTGGGTGAGTTTTCCGCTGAAGTCGATCCCAAAAATACAAGAACGTCATCAGGCAATCGATGCCTTCATCCAGCAAGAAGAAATAAAAGAAGAAGCTGTTTTACGGCTCAAAAACATAGGAGACATTGAACGTTTGATGTCTAAGATTGCAACCCAAAAAGTTGCTCCAAGAGAATTGATCCAATTGAAGAACTCCCTCCTAGAGCTTATTCCATTGAAAGTAGCTCTGGTGGATTCCTCTGAAAAGGTGCTCCAGAGTCTGGGTTTAGGACTGCATAATTGTGATGAACTAATCGAAACCCTTCGATCTACTTTACGAGAAGAAGCACCGGTAAGCACCACCAAGGGTGACTTTATTGCCGATGGGTTTTTGGAAGAATTGGATGAATTGCGGGATTTGCGAAAGTCCGGGAAAGATCATCTGGATCGAATGGTTGAACAAGAAACAGCACGCACCGGAATTAGTTCCCTGAAAATCGCTTTCAACAATGTTTTTGGCTATTATATTGAGGTGCGCAACACTCATAAAGACAAGGTGCCAGAAGAATGGATTCGGAAGCAAACTTTAGTCAATGCAGAGCGGTATATTACCGAAGAACTAAAAGATTATGAAGTCAAGATACTTGGAGCACAGGATCGGATTCAGACCCTGGAGCTTAGGTATTATGCGGAGCTTCTTAAAAACATTCAGAACTCGTTGGGCGTATTAAAACAAAATGCCATTCAGATCGCTACTTTGGATTGTTTAGTAGGCTTTACGCTTTTAGCCCAAAAGTACCACTACAATTGTCCGCAACTGGTCGAAGGAACCGATTTAGTCATTAAAGCAGGACGTCACCCGGTTATTGAAAACCAATTGGCTGTTGGTGAATCCTATATTGCCAATGACCTATCCTTGAATCGAGAAGAGCAGCAAATCATTATGATTACCGGTCCCAATATGTCTGGAAAATCGGCTTTATTACGTCAAACTGCCTTGATTGTTATCCTTGCGCAAATGGGAAGTTTTGTGCCCGCTCAAGAGGTCTCTATGGGTGTTGTGGACAAGATATTTACTCGGGTCGGAGCAAGTGATAATATATCCTTGGGCGAATCGACCTTTATGGTTGAAATGAACGAATCTGCTGCAATTTTAAATAACATCACCAAAAACAGTTTGGTTCTTTTAGATGAAATTGGGAGGGGTACCAGTACTTATGACGGCATATCGATTGCATGGGCAATTGCTGAATATTTGCATCAGCATCCGGCACAACCCAAAACGCTTTTTGCAACCCACTACCACGAATTGAATGAGATGACACAGACCTTTGAGCGCATCAAAAACTTTAATGTTTCAGTAAAAGAGCTCAAAGACAGTGTACTCTTTTTACGCAAACTCGCTCCCGGTGGAAGTGCACATAGCTTTGGAATCCATGTAGCTAAAATGGCGGGTATGCCCAAGACGGTTTTGGCTACTGCGGAACGCAAATTAAAATTCCTGGAACAATCGCACCAAGAAGAGGACCGAAAAGAGGCCCTAAAAAACAGTACTCAAGACTTACAACTGAGCTTTATCAACTTGGATGACCCCCTATTAGAAGCTCTGCGTGAGGAAATTAAAAACTTGGATATTGACACCCTAACACCCGTTGAAGCTTTGATGAAACTCAACGATATCAAGCGGCGTTTGAAGGGATAAATAATTTCGTTTTTTCTAAATAAAAGCTTGAACTTTTCTTGAATTTTATATTACATTTGCACCTCAACTGCGAAAGTAGCTCAGGGGTAGAGCATCACCTTGCCAAGGTGGGGGTCGCGGGTTCAAATCCCGTCTTTCGCTCTACTACCAAAGTTTACGCTCGAGTGGTGGAATTGGTAGACACGTTGGACTTAAAATCCAATGACCATTGCGGTCGTGCGGGTTCAAGTCCCGCCTCGAGTACAAAACGGGAGATAGTCGTAAGATTGTCTCTCGTTTTTATTTACACCCTTTTGTAAAATACTGACACTCTGAGATATAAGTTCAATTCCTTTATTCAAAATAGGGGTTCGATACTTTTCCTCTTCAAAAACTAATTTTTGATTAAATATCGAACTCAATATTTTCTGCTTAGATGAAACACTAGCTTTACTAAAAAATGAGCCTAGGTTATTAAGCAGATGTAGACCATAGTCAATAAACTTTTTAGTGTCTTTTTCGTAGTCATTCAACTGATTAATCTGATTCGTTATTTCACACTGTTCACTATAAAGTTCTTTGTCTTTTTGTGAATATACATCTTGACTAATAGCCTCATCAATAAACTTATCTAAAAGTGAGCTTTTCCTTTTTTCAACTTTTAGGATTTTCTCATTTAAAGATTTAATAAGTGATTTGTTAGACTGCTCTGAATTTTCAAACTTTTCCTTGAGAATGACTTCAAACAACTCACTAACTTCTTTGTTGGGTTTTAATTCTTCAAAAATATTATTTAAACTATTATGTGCTTGATCAGCTCTATACCTCTCCTTACAGCCTTTTCTATTGTTGCAATGATAATAATAATGTTTTTTACCTGTCTTACTCTTAGAGCCGCTACCTGTTAAATTCGACCCACAACAACTGCATTCTAAAAAACCCCTAAGAGGCAAGAAATCATTTTGCTTTATTGGCTTATGTTTGATTCTTTTTCGATTTCCAAGTTCAACTTGAACCTTATTATAAACCTCTTTACTTACCAAGGGTTGGTGTAAAGCATCTACCATAATCTCTGGCTCGTCTTTATATGCAGGAACTCTAATTTGTCCAGAGTAAGTAATTTGATTTAATATTCTACTAACACCACTTTTTGAAAGCTTGAGTTTTTTGTATTTTACAAGCTGTCTAATCTCATTTTGAGAATATATACCTAGTGCAAAATCTTTGAACAAATCAGAAATTAAGGTTGCTATTTCAGGATCTGGTTTCATTAAAACCTTTCCCATTTCATCTCTTCCCTTTAAATAACCCTTAGGTTGATTTAGAACCCACCTCCCAGCTTTTAGATTATTTCTAGTTCCTTCAACTGTTCGGTCTTTCCTTATCATATTATCCACCTGAGGCATTCCAAGGTTTAACAGTAACATAATAAGCTGATTAGGGTCTTCATGATTAATCCATTGGTCTGAACAATTCACCTCCACTCCAAGACCCTTGAATTGACTTATCATATTCATTGCCTCCATGGCGTTTCTTGAAAACCGATCCCATTTATAAATTAATAAGTAGTCTATTCGGTTTTTATTTTTGACGACAAATTTTAACATTTCTGAAAAATTAGGTCTGCTAAAGTTTTTAGCAGAGTAGTCTTCTTCAAAATCTCCAATTATCTCAACTGAATTTCTTTTACAAAAATCTTGAAGTCGTTCTGTCTGATTTGAAAGACTCATTCCAAAGTCTTTTTGTTCGGTAGTACTAACTCTTCTATACAGAATTGCTGTTTTCCCGCTGAGGTTATTCATCATTTAATAGTTTAGATTCATAAAAGATTTCTGCCATTTGTGAGAGGGTTTTTCTTATTTCTTTAACCTCTTCCATTGTGTAATTTTGTGTATTTTTATTTAAAATTTCATAACACTTTTCTAGTGATACCATTGTTTAATTAATGTGCACCTCGTTTAGGGTTTCTATTTAGAGAATGCAACTAAAAACTGCCATTATGGGGGCGTCCCTTTATTTTTTTATTCTCTTTTGTTCTTCAATTTTATGATACTTAATTTTTCCTTTTTTGACTGTTGACCCTTCTGCATAGTCTAACTTATTCAGCATAGAATCCATTTCTTTTTTTGAATTGGTAAATCTTTCTTTTTTCACTAAGAAATTACCGTCTTTGGTTATATTAACGGAGAATGATTTTACTTCTTCTAAATAAAGTGAATTAAAAATTTCTTGTTCAATATCTGTTTTAGAATGATCTGTTTCTTTTTCTGACTTTGCAAAATCAAAATAGTCTGCTCGGATATTCTTTTTAGTGAACATTTTATTCAAAAGCCTGTTAATGTCAATAGAAATATAATCTTCTTCAATAAACTGAAATTGACTTGCTATTTCAATATCAACTTGCCTTACTATTTCTGCTTGACCAGATTCAAATACAATGAATTTTATTGGAATTGTTGAACTTATAGCAACTAACATATAAAAGTCTAACAAAGGACATTTAGATACAATATCCTTTTTTGAATAATAGTGAATCTGCTCTTTTACTTGCTTTATACGTTTAAGATCTAGACCGAAATTTCTTAGTTTAATAATTATTCTAATCCATAACAGTTCCGATGCACTAAACTTTTTCCAACTTTTCTTATCAACTCTATCATCAGTAATTAAACCCATTTCACACCAATGGTTTAATACTCTTGATGAAATATTTTCCTCACCAATAGTGAACTTCTGCTCATTAAATTCTCTGATAATCTTCAAATCAGAATTTAAAAATTCAACTAAGAAGTTCATATCAAACCAATCGCTTGCATGAAATGTATTATTTCTATTCATCATAAAACGTTACATTAGTGTAACATTATAAATATAGGTAAAATAGTTCTTGAATGTTTCCTAATCATAAAAAATTAAAAACTAAATTAAAAAGGCTCATTTAGCTCCCTAGCAAATCTATTAAGTGTCATATTATTTTAATGCGTTTGGTCATGCGGTGGTATAAATTTGGTTTTGCGATGGTATATGTTTGGCATTTAAATATTTCTACTTTAGATAAAATATTGTTTCTTAAACTGTAAATCATAAGGTATGTTTTGGTTTAACTGTTTTGAGGTAAAACTGTGAAGACTACCGACGGTGAATCTTGGTTTATAATCGATGACGAAAAGGACACTGTCAAGCCAATTAAAGAACCTATCTTTTCAAAGATAGTATTAGACTTAACCAACATTTAATCTGATAAAATATGACGCCCTAAAAAGGAAGTTTACAGCGAGGAAACAGCGGCGATTTAATGTGAAGATAACGTGAGGAAAATGAAATATTAACAGCGCAACAACAGCACAAATGTGATAAAACCTAATTCTAAGACTTGCACTGTTGAGTATTGCACTCTTTAATAAATTAAAAGGACATTATTTGAGTAGTTGTGAAAATCAAGGGTGTATCATCTATTATTTTATTTTCTATTAAATGAGTTCCTAAATCCTCATTAGTACCAAACAAATTCCAGTCGGATGTCAGATCATTTAAACTTTTGCAATAATAATCTCCGCCTGAGTTTGATTTAAAAATTATTGTATCATCATGGATAATTAAAACTCCAATTCCTCCACTTATAGGACCATCTGATATAAACGTCCATGATTGTCCATCATCAGAAGATTTAAAAATCTTATAAACCCCAGATCCTCTAGCTCCTTCTTCTGAAACAATGTAAATATCAGAATTATACATTTCCATAGAGTAGGTTTTCTGATCTCTCAAATTTGTCCAAGAAGAACCATCATCTAAGCTTGTGATTATTCCACCTTTATTTTTATCTCCAGCTGAGCTTACAAATAATTTGTTGTTAGTTTGGATAATATTGTACCAATCTTCCGCAATGTCACCTGAAGCTGCCGACCAATTAAATCCATCATCATCGGAATAATACATTTTTCGAGAGCCTCCTTTTTTGCCAACCACTATCCTTCCACTTGTAAGTCTAAGAAAATTATTGCCACCTGTACCTCCACCTGATAATCCTGTAGCAGTCCAAACTCCATTTGAATATCTATAAAGTCCGTTAGATTCACTCGCCACAAGAATATCACCATTTTGAGTTTCTCCCAATAAATTTGCTGCAGCATTAGGAGCGGTTTGAGTAAATCCTAAACTATTGTATGGACCCGATAATGATGTTGATGAATACACATCAGTAGTGGTCCTAAGTAGATAAGTCCCATCTATTCTTTTGTATACATTTGTAGGTCTATCAGCACTTAATATTGTTTGAGGTGAACAGGCGACTGCAGCCGCATTAACCGTTATTGTTCTTTGAACTACTGTTGCAGTATTACCCGCTGCATCAGAAACACTATACGATATTGTGTATGTTCCAGCTGTAGATGTATTAACTGAACCAGAAGTTGTTATAGACGATGTAATATCCCCATCAACATTGTCAGTAGCGGTTGCACCAGGGTCTGTGAAGGTATCTCCAACGGTTAAATTGATGGTAGAAGAGCCTGTTAATGATATTATTGGAGCAGTTGTATCATTCGCGTAATTACCAAACAACACATTTATCTCACTCTGGCTTAAGGCATAATTATACATTTTAACATCATCTAATTTTCCATTAAACGCATCATAAGCTGGATGATTCATTCTACCTAAGGCAAAATCTCCTGATAATGGTAATGTTTTTCCTGAATTACGAGAGTCAACCTCAACTCCGTCTACAAATGAAGTTAATGTACCGTTAGAGTTAAAATTATGAACAATGTGATACCAGTTATTATTATTAGACACCTCATCATATCCTTGATATTTATTATTCCCATTCTGCCAAGCTGTACCCCAGTCATTTGAATTATTTCCTCCATCATAAAAATCAAAAATTCGAGGTAGTTGACATCCATTTGCGGTTCTATTTATCCAAAAGGAAATACTAAATTCATTTATTACAGTTGACATATCTATATCTGAATCCATTCTTGTTCCACAGCTAGCACCAGAGAAATAAATAGCACCATTCTGGTTGCCAAATCTATCCGTTGTAAAAACACCTCCATTGTTAGTCCCGTGGTTACTATTCCCACTAGAATCCTGAGCATCTCCCTCAAATCTGTAATCAGCAATTATTAACTCTGGGGTTTTTACAACTACAGTTCTAGTTATTGAGCTTGAATTACCAGCTGCATCTTCTACTGAATATGTTAAGGTATATGTGCCCACTGAAGAAGTATCTACAGAGCCAGTAATTGAAATTAATGATGTGAGATTACCATCTACATCATCAGTTGCTGTTGCACCTAACTCACTATAATTAGAATTTAAAATTAAATTTATAGTGCTAGAGCCATTTAATGTTATTGTAGGCGGTAATATACCATATCTGTCTTCCTTGACTATTTTAATGCCAACATCATTTCCATTATAATTATCAGAAACATCATTTCTAAAAGATTCAAAAATCAAAGTGTTCTCGTCTGGTCTATCAAGAATTATCCAGGTTCTTTTTATTCCACCCGTATAATGTATGAGTCTATTTCCATTTGGACTTAAAGTTAATTGATTTATTATGACATCAAAAGGATTAGATGTACATTGATTTAGTGGCCAATTAATCCCAATACCTTGATTAGATATTGTCCCACTTGAAGTTATGGTATGGTACATAAACTGTTTTGCACAATTTGGAATTTCAAATGTCTGAGTAATCCCATTTTCATCATTTAAATAATACAATTCTTTGATGTTCCAGTTACCCTCCAATTGAGAAAGACTTATCGAAGGTAAATTAGGGGTTTTTACAACTACAGTTCTAGTTATTGAGCTTGAATTACCAGCTGCATCTTCTACTGAATATGTTAAGGTATATGTGCCCACTGAAGAAGTATCTACAGAGCCAGTAATTGAAATTAATGATGTGAGATTACCATCAACATCGTCTGTAGCGGCTGCTCCTGGGTCAGTAAAGGTATCTCCAACTGTAAGTTTGATTGTAGAAGACCCTGTTAACGTAATTGTTGGTGCTGTTGTATCTGGTGGTGTATTTACAACTACTTCTCTTGATACAGAAGCTGAATTATCTGAACTATCGGTAACAGAATAAACTACAGTATACGTTCCAGCTATTGAAGTGTCTACAGTTCCTGAAGTGGTTATTGAAGACGTAATATCTCCGTCCTCGTTGTCTGTTGCAACACATCCATCTTCTATATAAGTGTCTCCTACGAGAAGAGTAATCGTTGAAGAACCAGTTAAGGTAATCGTTGGAGGTAAATCTAAACTTACGATAACAGTTCTTGACACAGAAGCAATATTACCAGCAGCATCTGAAACTGAATACTCAATTGTGTACGTTCCCTCTGTAGCTGTGTTAACTGTTCCTGAAGATGTTATTGAGGAAGTTAAATCACCATCTATATTATCTGAAGCTGTTGCTCCTGGGTCTGTGAATGTATCCCCAACTTCTAAGTTAATTGTTGAAGAACCAATAAGAGAAATAACTGGTGGTAAAGAGGTGTCAGTATCTTCATCATAAGTATCATCTCTATCTCCTTCTGCATCTTCTGAACACCCAGTATTTAAGCTAAGAGAGAAGCTAATAAAGTTATTGGTAAGTACAAGGTTTGTAATCGTTCCAAAAGGAGATTGTGATTGAGTTAGGCTTATGGTTGTATTAGAGTCTATGATAAATTGACCTGTTACAGTTGTAGTTCCAGTAACTATGGTGAATGAACCATCTGTTCTGAATATAATTTCTAACAATTCACAATTAGCAGACTTACTAGTATCTGTTCCAACTGTTTTTTCTCTAATCTTCCACTTTCCAACTCCTGGAAAAGTATCATTAGCAGCTAAGACTTGACTTATTGTTTCTTCAAATGTTGCAGTAACTGATTTTGTTCCGTCAATGGTGACATCAATCTGATTTGTTGTTTCAGTTGAAGACCCAGACCAACTATTAAATATAGAACCACTAGAAGGTGTTGCTTTTAAACGAACTACGTCTCCAGAATTATATTCTTCAGAGGTTTTACCCGAACTGATTACTTCTTGTGTTATTGTACCTTCTCCTACCTGACCTACATTAAGAGTATACTGCGTTCTTATGAAGTTAGCAGTAATAGTCTTATTGCTATTCATTGAAACAGTTAATGGATTGTCTGTGCCAGAAGCATCTCCAGACCATCCTGAAAAAACAAACCCATCTGCTGCAGTAGCAGTAAGAGTTAATGTTGTGTTTTGAGCGAATGAGTCACCAGGGGAATTTACACTTCCTCCCTCAGATGCCGATACTGCAAAATTATAATTAACAATTGCTGGTTCTTCTGGAAAAGGAGCGTCCTTTGAACAAGCTAAAAAAATAAAAAAAACAAGTGGAAAAATTAGGGCTATTT